>Ga0180221_1000046_pt1 | contig 261147 bp, 261 predicted proteins | sample eDN5th37CKraftMG_FD_151339 | JGI IMG/M metagenome (GOLD analysis project Ga0180221, IMG submission 151339) | Enriched Miracle-Growth compost microbial communities from Emeryville, California, USA - eDNA 5th pass 37_C Kraft MG (version 2) (version 2) ... | reverse complement strand
CTCAAGTCTTTTACCACCGAACCCCGAAAGCCGCTCATGCGTCTTTCAGAAAACCATATCTCGGAGACGAAGCGTCTCCGCCGTCAGCAGCGCCGCCGCCGTCGTTGATGGGCTGCTTATAGGCCCCTCAAACTCGAGTCGTCAATCGGGTTTTTTGAGCAAACTGCATTTTTTTTGTTCACCCTGAATAATCCACAGGCGACACCCTTCTTCCCTTTTTCCAGAGCTCTCGAGTGCAGCGTCACATTCGGGCCTAAATCCCCTCTTACTCGCCGGTGATACAATCATAACCGCGCGCGCTACTGGCCAAGGCGGTCGGGTTTGTGTCTTATTTATTCATAGGTCAGACTCCGGCTAATGTTTGCCGGGCGTCTTGCGCATTGACTTGATCCGTTCGGGCGGGCACTCTTTCAGACAAGGGAGCCCGGGTGGGACCAAAGGGAGCTAAAGAACGTTGGATAACAACGCCGGAGCACATCTCTCCCTCGGTGATGATGAGCCGCTGATCACGGGAGGACGGAGGAATCCGCCTGACCGCCGTGAAATTTCTGCACGCTGGCTCCTTGGGACCGTTCTTACCGGCCTGACCTCTACCGTTCTTCTGGGCGTTGCGCTTTCGGCCGCACTCGACGGCCGCGAACAGCTTGCCACGCCTCCAGAAATCGCTCTCATCGGCCATGTGGCGCCTGACGCCGACAATATGCGCAAAGCTGCACGCGTTGCCCCCTCGCCCGTACGCGGCGGTTCGGATACGCGGCGACAGCTTGAAGTTTCCACGGTGCACAAAGAGGGCGACCGGGAAGTCGTGCGCTCGCTCCCGTTCGTGCACCTGCGCGTGCCGCTGGCGGTCAGCTCTTCCTCGGCCGTTGACTACCCGCCCTTCGATCCGCTTACGGTCTTTGCAAGCGACAATGTCACGAGCAATCTCGGCAACCTCGGTGTCATCTACGGCCCCAAGGTTGAGAGCGAGATGGCGCTGCGCACAGAGCCATTCCCGCTGACGGATGCCGCGTTTGATGAAGGCAGCCAGCTCTCCGCAGAGGAAGTGGAGAAGGTGGTGCGCGAAACGGGATCCATCCTGACGGAGGGCAACATCCAGGTTGCCTCGCTGCACTATGTGGATCCACAGCGATTCGGCGATACTTTCTCAACCCAGACCTTTGGCAACCTCGACGTGCGCATTGTTCCGGAGAATGTCTCGACGGCAGTCAGGAATGCAGCCGAGACCGGGACGCGCAGCTATGCCGAGGACATCATTCTCCTTTCCGGCAACAAGAAGATCGTTCAGGCGCTCAGCGAAGCGGGCTATGACGGCCCGGATGCAGCAGGCATGGCGGAGGCCGTGGCGAAACTTCTCAATACCGATTCGCTCAAAGCAGGTGCCGCGCTGTCTCTCGGCGTCGAGCTCCAGGATGATCGCCCGCACATCATGCGGGCGAGCGTCTTTGAGAAGAGGCAGCATATCCTCACCATCGCGCTGAACGATCGGGGCCAGTACGTCCCCGCCGAACAGCCGGAGATGGGCGAAGAGCTTGTCGCCGCACTTGCCAACGAGCCGAAGAGCACCGCGTCACGTAGCGATCTGCCCCGTGTCTACGATGCAATCTACACCGCGTCGCTGTCGCATGGCCTCAATCGTGAGATGACCCGCAAGCTGGTTCGGCTGCTCGCTGCCGATATCGACATGCAGTCGCGGCTGAAACTTTCGGACACCATCGAGGTGTTTTTCTCGCAACCCTCGCCGACGGGGAATGCCACCGAAGAGTCCGAGCTTCTCTACGTGTCGGCCAAGTTCGACAACAAGGAGCGGACGTTCTATCGGTTTCAGCTCCCTGACGGGACGGTCGATTATTTCGATCGCGAGGGCAAGAGCTCCCGCCCATTCCTGATTCGTAACCCCGTTCCAGCGGGTCGCATGACTTCGCCCTATGGATCGCGGCGCCACCCGATTCTTGGCTATCGCAAGATGCACACGGGTGTGGACTGGGCAGCGCCGCGCGGTACGCCGATCATGGCAACGGGTGACGGTGTGGTGGAAAAGTCCGGCTGGTCGGCGGGCTATGGCCGTCAAACGATCGTACGCCACGCCAATGGCTACAAGACCTCCTACAATCACCAGAGCGCCATCGCCAAAGGGGTGGAGCCAGGTGCAAAGGTCAAGCAGGGCCAGATCATCGGCTTCGTGGGGGCAACCGGCATGGCGACCGGCAACCACCTGCACTACGAAATGTTCGTGAACGGAAGCCGCGTTGATCCTATGCGCGTGCGCCTGCCTGAAGGCCGCTCGCTCGAGGGTGAATCTCTGGTCGCATTCAAGGAAGAGCGCAAGCGGATCGAATCACTGCTTGAGGATTCCTTCTCACGGCCCATGGTTGCTGCTGCGACGAACTGAGGTCGATCCGAAGGCCGTACCCCTTCAGGTATAGCAGCGTCCCCCAGCTTCATAGTGCATTGTCTGGACACAGGAAGTGAGCCAACGGACGCTGCGCGCCTGCTTTCACAGGCTCGTGCATCGGCAAGTGCAAGTTAAAGGCGTAGCCTGGGAAGTGCGGGAGAGCCGTTTCCCGGCGGACCGGCAGCCGCCCCCTGGTCGATTCTGCTTACGCCGCCAACAACACTCCCTGTCTCAGCGGCCGAACCGAGCCATAAAAAAACCCGCCGGTTGTCGGCGGGTTTGAGGTAGTTGAATTGGTACGCTCGACGATCAGATAAATTCGACGGTCACACCCTTGGTGACGCGCTTGGCGAGCTCTTCCGCATCCCAATTCGTCAGGCGGATACAACCGTTCGAATAGGTCTTGCCGATCTTCTCAGGGTCAGGCGTGCCATGGATGCCATACGTCGGCTTCGACAGCGCAATCCAGACCGAGCCCACCGGACCGTTCGGACCGGGCGGGATCTTGAGCACCTTGTCGTTGTTGCCCTGCTTGAAGTTGATCTTGGGGTTATAGGTATATTCCGGATTTAGCGCGACCCGTTCGACCGTGTGAGTTCCGACAGGTGACGGCGTGTTCTCCGAGCCGATGGTGGCCGGATAGCTCGCAACCAGACGATCGTGCGTGTCGTAGATGCGCAGCTGCTTCTTCGCCTTGTCAGCCACGATTCGCCCAACTTCGTATTTGAGCTGCATGTTGGTATTTGCCACCTTCACGATCGTGCCGGGACGGTCGAAATTCAGACCCGGATTAAGCGAGATGAGATATTTCTCGTCCATGTGGAAACGCTCGGCCAGCATTTCCGTCACGCGCGTATAACCGAGGCGTTCGAGCTTGGCCTTCTCGCTGTAGTCCGCCGGGACAGAGGCGATGAACGGCCCTGCCGCATCCTCGGACGTGATCGTGTAATCGATAAACGCCGGACCACCGGTGCGCTGGAGTTCCGACTCGATCCACTCCTTGTCGTAGGTACGCAGCCGCTCGCCGGTTATCTCGTAGTAGGCGGTGATCGCCTTGTTTACGTTATCGCCCATGCGGCCATCGATAACGCCCGGCGATGCGCCGACACGATCGAGCAGGATCTGGAACTTGGCGACATCCTCGGACGCACCGCGTGCGCCTGGGACAGTGATTTCCACATCCGGATTGATCGGGATGCGCACAGACTGGCCGGGCATCGACGGTTCGATGCCGGTCTGCGGAGCGGGGACGACGGAGCGGGCTTCTTCGGTTGGCGCATCGAGCGGCGCGCGATAGATGCTGCCGCCGCCAGAATTTTCTCGCGCCTGCGGGAGAGGTTCCTGCGGCATCGGCGCCGCCCTGCCCCGATTATCCGGATAGACGGGTTCCGGCTCGCGGTAATCATCGCGATTCCGGCCATAGATTGCGGCCTCACGCTCGCGGTGGAAGCGCTCAACGTCGCGAGGGTCGGTAAAGTCGTAGTAGTTGCGGCCGCCATCGCGCTCCTGCCAATTCCTGTCCGGCTCCCATTCCGGAACCGGCGGCTCGGCAAACGGCTCACGGATTTCGACCACGCGGTTGGTGCGGGGGTCGACAATCACCTCGCGACCACGCTCATCGATGTAGACCTGAAATTCATAGGCCTGCGCCACCTGAAACTCGCCTTCGAGTGGCGTAGCAGAACCGATCGGCTCCGCGCCAGCAGAGACGGCGATCAAACAACCCAATGATAAAACAACGGGGTAGGTTCCGCGCACTTTTACATCCCCAAAACTAACCACAACCCACGGTACGGTATGAAGCATGCCTCCTAGAGTATGAACAGGGCATGAAAATGGCTGCAAAGAGCGATTTGGGCGAAGATGGGTGACCGATTGGGCTCACTAATCAGGATCGATGTTCAGTTCCCGACGCAGCTTCCTTGAAAGTCCGGCCACCACAAGCCGGTAGCTTGCTGCGAGATAGTCGCAGAGGGTCTGATCATCCATTGATTCGCCGGAGTAGCGCTGGATCCATTTCAGTCCCCGCGAGGCGAGGTAGGGTGCGGGCCGGAGGCCGGGCTGCTCGCTCAGAAGCTCATAAGCCATCGGCGAACACTTGAAGCTGATGGCCATCTCAGGCTCGCCCTCACCGCGCTCTCGACCCAGGACGAAAACCTTGCCGCCAACTTTCCAGACATGGGCGTCACCCCACTGCACGACGTGTGTCGCCTGTGGAAGGCTTGCGCAGAAGCGGTTGTATTCATCCAGCGTCATTGGCCAGCCCGCGGTTGGTTTGCAATGTTAGTTCAGCACCGAGACCGCTTTCCTGGCAAGCCGAAAAGAAAAGGCCCGAGAGCGGATGCTCCCGGGCCCTTAAACTTACGCCGCAGCGTCGGTTTCCACGTCATTCCGCCGTGGCCGGAAAATCAGCCGGTCGGAACCTGCCGTCACCTTCACGGTCGAGTTGTCGAAGATCTCGCCCATGAGGATCTTTTCGGCGAGCGGGTCCTGCAGTTCCTTCTGCATCACGCGCTTCAGCGGACGTGCGCCATAGGCGGGGTCGTAGCCCTTTGAAGCCAGCCAGTCGGTTGCCTCGTGATCGAGCTCGAGCGTGATCTTGCGATCAGCCAGCAGCTTCTCCAGCCGCTTCAGCTGGATCTGCACGATCTGGCCCATATCCTCGCGCCGCAGGCGATGGAAGAGGATGATCTCATCCACGCGGTTCAGGAACTCGGGCCGGAACGATGCCTGCACGACTCCCATGACTTCGCTGCGGACGACATCCACATCCTGATCGTCTGCCAGGCCAACCAGATATTCTGCACCAAGGTTCGACGTCATGATGATCAGCGTGTTGCGGAAGTCGACAGTGCGACCCTGACCGTCCGTCAGGCGACCATCATCCAGCACCTGAAGCAGCACGTTGAACACATCCGAGTGCGCCTTTTCGATCTCGTCGAACAGGATCACCTGGTAGGGCCTGCGGCGAACAGCTTCGGTCAGGACACCGCCTTCCTCGTAGCCGACATAACCGGGAGGTGCGCCGATCAGACGGGCCACGGAGTGCTTCTCCATGAACTCCGACATGTCGATGCGAACCATCGCCTGCTCATCATCGAACAGGAACGAGGCAAGCGCCTTGGTGAGCTCGGTCTTGCCGACGCCGGTGGGGCCCAGGAACATGAACGAGCCGATCGGCCGGTTCGGATCCTGCAGGCCGGCACGAGCACGGCGGACCGCCTTGGAGACAGCCTGGACTGCTTCGCCCTGCCCTACGACACGGCGGGCGATCTCGTCTTCCATGCGCAACAGCTTCTCGCGTTCGCCCTCCAGCATCTTGTCGATCGGAATGCCGGTCCAACGCGAAATCACATGCGCGACATGTTCCGGCGTCACCGTTTCCTCGACCATGCTGCGGTCGCCCGAAGAGGCCTCAGCTTCCTGCAGCTTCTTTTCAAGCTCCGGAATCTTGCCATAAGCCAACTCACCAGCCCGCTGGAACTCACCCTTGCGCTGGGCAATGGCCAGTTCGTTGCGTGCCTCATCGAGCTGACGCTTCAGGTCGGCTGCGAGACCAAGCTTGTCCTTCTCGGCCTTCCAGGCGTTGGTGAGCTTGACGGATTCCTCCTCAAGCCCCGCCAGTTCCTTCTCAAGCCGATCAAGCCGATCCTTCGAAGCGGAGTCGGTTTCGTTGCGCAGTGCCTCGCGCTCGATCTTCAGCTGCATGATGCGGCGGTCGATCTCGTCCAGCTCTTCCGGCTTGGAATCGACCTGCATGCGCAGGCGAGCTGCCGCCTCATCGATCAGGTCGATCGCCTTGTCCGGCAGGAACCGGTCGGTGATGTAGCGGTTGGAGAGGTTCGCAGCCGAAACCAGCGCCGAGTCGGAGACCCGCACCTTGTGATGCTGCTCGTACTTCTCCTTCAGGCCACGCAGGATGGAGATCGTGTCCTCGACAGTCGGCTCGTTGACATAGACGGGCTGGAACCGGCGGGCGAGTGCGGCATCCTTCTCGACATACTTGCGGTACTCATCGAGCGTCGTCGCGCCAACGCAGTGCAGCTCACCGCGGGCCAGAGCAGGCTTCAGCAGGTTCGAGGCATCCATTGCGCCATCGGACTTGCCGGCGCCGACCAGCGTGTGCATCTCATCGATGAAGAGGATGACCCCGCCAGAGGCAGCTTCAATCTCCGACAGAACCGCCTTCAGGCGCTCCTCGAACTCACCGCGATACTTCGCGCCAGCGATCAGTGCACCCATGTCGAGCGCCATCAGCTGCTTGTCCTTCAGCGATTCGGGAACGTCACCGTTGACGATACGCAGCGCCAGACCTTCGGCAATCGCCGTCTTGCCCACGCCCGGCTCACCGATCAGGACAGGATTGTTCTTGGTACGGCGCGACAGCACCTGGATCGTGCGACGGATCTCGTCATCACGGCCGATCACCGGATCGAGCCTGCCGGCGCGAGCGTCGGCGGTCAGATCGCGTGCGTACTTCTTCAGCGCGTCATAGCACTGCTCGGCACTGGCCGAATCGGCAGTGCGTCCCTTGCGGATATCATTGATGACCTGGTTCAGAGCCGCAGGGGTGACACCAGCCTTGGTCAGGATTTCCGAACTCTTTGCAGACTTTTCAACCGCAAGCGCGGTCAGCAGACGCTCGACCGTGACGAAGCTGTCACCGGCCTTCGTTGCAAGCTCTTCCGCAGTGGAGAAAACCTTGGCCAGCGGCTGCGCCAGATAGAGCTGGCCGTTGCCACCTTCCACCTTGGGCAAAGCATTAAGCGCCGCGTCCACGGCGAGCTTTACATCGCGCGGCCGACCGCCGGCGCGCTGAACCAACGAAGAGGCAAAGCCTTCCTCGTCATCCATCAGCACCTTCAACAGGTGTTCGGGCGTGAACTGCTGATTGTTGCGCGAGAGGGCCAGCGTCTGTGCAGACTGGATGAAACCCCGAACGCGTTCGGAATACTTCTCAAAATTCATACCTAGCGTCTCCATCTCTGAACCAACCCGCTCGGCGGCATCGGTCAGGTTAATGTGACGGGCTTCCTTTCGGTTTGAGCGATGTCAAACCATTTCGCGGCAAGCCCCTTACAGACCAGATATGGGAGTGGATTTTGGGTTCAACAAGAAGCACTTGAACCAAACATAACAAAAAACGGCGAACACTGGGTCCGCCGTTTGATATCATCTAGATGTAAGGTGCTACCCCTACTGAAGAGATTAGGACGCCGTCTCTTCCGGCTGCGTCTCGGATGCCTCGGCAGCCTTGCGGACACGCGGGCGGCGCGTACGCTTTACCGGCTTTTCTTCGCCCTGGGCTTCCGTCTGTTCAGCTGCAACCGGCTCAGGCGCAGCATCCTCACGGACCACCGGAGCTACCAGTGCAGGTGCGGGAGCTTCCTCAGCAGCGGTCTGTTCGGCATCCACCGCAGGCTTCTCAGCAGCGCGCTCGTGAGCACGACCGTTCAGGCGTTCACGCGGACGGCGCTCTGGGCGCTGACGCGGCTGCTCGCCAGCTTCCGTACGCTGGCGTTCGTTCAGCGCAACCTCTGCAGGGACGCCTTCGATCACCGGCTGAGGGCCGGAGCCATCGTCGGCGGTGCGAACAGGCTGCTGGGGCTGCTGCTGGTTGTTCTGCGGGGCAAAGCCCGAATTGTCCAGATCCAGCTCGTCCTCGTCATCGCGTTCATCGCGGTAGTCGCGAACTGGCTGCTGCGCCTGCAGCTGAGCCTGGGCAGCGGCAATGATGCGATTGTAGTGTTCGGCGTGCTGCAGGTAGTTTTCTGCCATCACGCGATCGCCCGAACTCTGAGCGTCTCGAGCAAGAGTGGCGTACTTGTCTGCCACCTGCTGCGCCGTACCGCGAATCTTGACGTCCGGGCCATTGCTCTCGTACGTCCGCGTCAGCGGGTTGGGGCCCCTGCGGTTGTTATTGTTGTTGTTGTTATTGCCGCCGTTGTTACCGTTGTTGCCGCGGCCCCGAATGCGCCGGTTTTGTTGTTGTGGCCTCATTCCATTCTCTTTGCTTGAGACAACTCTCGATTCGAAAAAAGTTCACGGAAATCTGCGAGCGCTAGTGCCCTTCCGTCCGACAATCTTCTCTGACCATCAGCCCGCGCTTGTTGCGCGACAGCGAACCTGGTCTGCTCGATGTTCACTTGCCTGATGATCCCCGTACGAAGCGATGCGTGATGAGCAAGGCGGTCGAAACTTGGCGAAGGAATCCGCGGCACCTGCCTGCTTCATTCATCCGGCAGGCGGAACCTAGCGGCATTGACCAGGCTTGCCAAGTGTTTTTTCCAAGCTTCTCACGTCGCTTCGGCAAGTACAAAAAGCAGAGCTCTGTCGCGACCACCAAGGTCACAGGCGCTCTCAGCCAGCTCAAAGCCGTGTTGGTTGAATAGTTCAACCACGTCCTTTTTCTGGCTGAAACCGATTTCCACGGCTAACGCGCCGTTATCCACCAGAAGCCGGCGACCGTTCTCAGCTGTAAGCCGATAGAAGGTCAATCCGTCCTGACCTCCATCAAGCGCGCGACGGGGATCGTAAACGCGCACCGATCGGTCAAGAGTTTCCAAATCGCTCGTTGGTATATAGGGCGGGTTGGAAACAATGAGGTGAAACTTTCCTTCGACCTCGGCAGTCCAATCCGACTTCAACGTCGAAAACCGCGCTCCATACCCATTCATATCGGCATTGTTCTTGGCCATTGCAAGGGCATCGGCGGAAATATCGACTCCAAGCGCCACGGCCTCCGGCAGCATGCTCAAGAGGGCCAACGCGATGGCGCCCGTTCCGGTTCCAAGGTCCAGAATGCGGCAGGTGCCCGTCTGCGAGATGAAACGGCGGGCCACCGGAAGCGCAAGCTCCACAAGGGTTTCTGTGTCCGGACGGGGCTCCAGCGTTTCACTGGAAAGCCTGAGCGGCAGGCCGTAAAACTCGCGCTCGCCGAGGATGCGATAGACTGGTTCGCCGGCCAAACGGCGCGCGAGCGCCTGCTCAAGCGCGTTCACCTTTGCGTCATCGATTACTTGATCGGGCGAAGTAATCGCGTCCTTGCGCTCCGTTCCGGTGAAATGCTCGACGAGGATGCGCGTCTCAAGGCCCGCATCGGCGAAGCCGGCTTCGGTCAGGCTACGCCTCACCTTATCGAGCAACCCGCCGAGCGTGCGTGTCATGGTTAGTTGTCGCCGTGTTGGGCGGCCAGCAGCTTTGTCTGATGGTCGGAGATCAGCGCGTTCACCAGATCGTCCAACTCGCCTTCCATGACGCGGTCGAGCTTGTAGAGCGTCAGGTTGATCCGGTGGTCCGTAACGCGGCCCTGCGGAAAATTGTAGGTGCGGATGCGCTCGGAGCGATCACCGCTTCCCACCTGAAGACGACGTGATTCGGAGCGCTCCTCATCCGCCTTCTGGCGCTGTGCGTCATAAAGACGCGCGCGCAGCACCTGCATGGCGCGGGCGCGGTTCTGGTGCTGGGATTTTTCCGCCTGCACCACGACAATGCCTGTTGGCAGGTGGGTGATTCGCACGGCCGAATCAGTGGTGTTCACGTGCTGACCACCGGCACCGGAAGCGCGCATCGTATCGATGCGGATATCTTCCGCACGGATCTCGACGTCCACTTCCTCTGCCTCAGGCAGAACAGCGACGGTTGCCGCCGACGTGTGGATGCGGCCCTGCGCTTCCGTTGCCGGAACGCGCTGGACGCGATGAACGCCTGATTCGAACTTCAGCTTCGAGAACACGCCACGTCCGGAGACCGAAGCGATGATTTCCTTGTAGCCGCCGGCATCGCCTTCGCTGGTGGAGACCACCTCAACCTTCCAACCCTGCTGGCTGGCGTAGCGGTCGTACATGCGGAAGAGATCGCCGGCAAAGATTGCCGCCTCGTCACCGCCGGTACCGGCGCGGATTTCAAGGATCGCGCTCTTCTCGTCCGCCGCATCCTTCGGCAGCAGCAGAATCTGCAGCTCAGCCAGCAGCGCTTCGATCCGTTGCTCCACCTCTTCGCCGTCAGCTTCGACGAGCTCGCGCATCTCCTTGTCGAGGCTCTTGTCCTCGAGCATCGCCTTGAGGTCGGCCTGCTCGGCCTCGGCTTTCTTCAGCTCCGAGATCTTGCCGGCAATTTCCTGCAGCTCGGAATATTCGGAAGCCAGCTTCACGTATTCGTCCGCTGCGGGTCCAGCAGCCATCTGCGTTTCGATCAGCTCGAAGCGCTTCAGCACCTGATCCATGCGGTCGCGTGGCAGTTCAATCATCGGCGAGGCTCAATTGTCTCAAAGCGGGATATCGTGGTCCTTGGCGAACTCCACCAAGCCAGCGCGGATATCGGTCTTCGAGCTGTTATTGGCAAGCGCTTTCTCCATCCAGTCCGTCAGATCCTGCATGGGAAGCTCGCGGACCATCGCCTTGACCGGACCAATGGCTGACGGCGACATGGAGACGGAACGGAAGCCGACACCCATCAGCGCCATGGCGGAAATCGGCTTGCCTGCCAGCTCACCACAGATCGTCACTGGCGTACCGTGCTTCTTGCCGGCCTGCACGATCTGGCGCAGGAGCCGGAGGAAGGGCACGCTGATCGGATCGAACCGGTCGGCAACGCGGGTGTTGCCGCGATCCGTAGCCGTCACGAACTGGAAGAGGTCGTTGGAACCGACTGAGACGAAATCCACCGCCTGCATGAGCTCGTCCAGCTGCCAGAGCAGCGAGGGAACCTCAATCATGGCGCCAAGCTTTAGCCGCGTGGGCAGATGGTGGGCGAAACGCGACAGGTGCCGCACCTCGCGGTCGATGATCTGGCGCGCCTGGTGGATTTCCTCCACCTGCGTCACCATTGGCAGCATGAACTTCAGCTCACGCCCACCAGCCGCCTTCAACAGCGCGCGAACCTGCGTGCGCAGGAGCGCCGGACGGTCAAGCGTCAACCGCAGGGCACGCCAGCCCATGGCTGGATTTTCTTCCTGCTGCGACACGTTGAAATACGGAAGAACCTTGTCGCCGCCGATGTCGAGCGTGCGGAAGGTGACGGACTTGCCTGCTGCGGCATCCAGCACTTCGCGATAGAGCCGCTCCTGCGCCTCGACACGCGGGAAGGTCAGCGCCACCATGAACTGCAGTTCAGTGCGGAACAGGCCGATGCCCGACGCACCAGACTGCGTCAGCTGCGGCAGGTCAACGGCAAGGCCGGCGTTCATCAGCAAATCGACCGGCGCACCGTCCTTGGTGACGCAAGGCTTGTCACGCAGCTCGCGATATAGCTTCTGGCGACGGGCACGGAAGCGCACCTTCTCGGCGTAAGCCGTTTCGATGTCGGTCGGCGGGCGCAGGTGCACCTGACCGTCCACACCATCGACGATGATCGGATCGCCGTTTTCCGCCATGGAGACGACGCCCTTGACCTGTCCGACAGTCGGAAGGCCGATTGCACGAGCGACGATGACGATGTGACTGGTCGGAGCACCCTCCTCCAGCACCAGGCCGCGCAACCGATCGCGGGGATAGTCGAGCAGCTCGGCCGCACCCATGTTGCGCGCGACAAGGATAGCATTCTTCGGCATAAGCTGTGACAGAGCGTCAGGGCCACGGCCAATCAGCTGGCGCAGCAGGCGGTTCGCCAGATCGTCGAAATCGCTCATCCGCTCGCGCAGATAAGGGTCAGTCATATGGATCATGCGCGCACGCATGTCGCTCTGGACCTTTTCCACGGCAGCTTCTGCGGTGAGACCGTTCTGCACGGCCTCCTCCAGACGGCGGCCCCAGCCGCGATCGTTCGCGAACATGCGGTATGCTTCGAGCACGGCGCGGTGTTCGCCCTCGAAGGCCACATCGCGACGTGAAAGCATATCGTCGATGGAGATGCGGAGCGAGCTCAGCGCCTGCTCAAGCCGCTCCTTCTCGTGCTCGATGTCTTCCGCGAAAAGGTCTTCGACGAGGATGCGCGGCTCATGCAGAACCACATGACCAAGGCCGATCCCTTCGTTGAACGCATGGCCCTTGTAGTGAACCGGACGGCGCAGATCGAGCTCGATGCCAGGGCGGGCAAGACGGACGAGATCGCCGCTGGCGATCATCTCCGCCACCACCATGGCGACGGTCTCGAGAACTTCCATCTCGTCTTCGCGGTAATTGCGCTGCGTGCGGTTTTGCACCACGAGGACGCCGAGGGTACGCCCTGCGCGCAGGACCGGTACGCCAAGGAAGGAATGGTAGATCTCTTCGCCCGTCTCCGGAAGGTAGGCGAAGGCCGGATGCTTCTGCGCATCAGAAAGGTTCAGCGGGCGGGCGCTCGCAGCAATCGTGCCGACAAGGCCTTCGCCCAGCCGCAGCTGTGCAAGATGAACGGAGGTCGGGTTCAAGCCTTCCGTCGCATAGAGCTCGAGCATGGAGTCCGAGCGCAGGACGTAAAGCGAGCAAACCTCGGCTACGAAGTTCTGGGCGATCTCGCGGACGATGCGGTTCAGGCGGTCCTGCGGCTCTGACGGCTCCGCCATCAGATCTCGGAGCCGCTTTAATAGGACGCGGGGGCCGCCTGCAGGGTCACGCATGGATCAGTGCTCCAGAGCTTCGTCATACGCCGCTCCCGAAGGAACTGCGCGCGAAGCCATATAGCTCCGCGTTGGCTTACTTTTTATCCAGCCCGTAAACGGAATGCAAAGTTCTAACAGCCAATTCCGCGTACGGACCGTCGATCAGGATCGAAATCTTGATCTCGGACGTGGTGATCGCGCGGATGTTGATACCCTTGTCCGCGAGAGCCTTGAACGCGGTCGCGGCAACGCCGGCGTTGCTACGCATGCCAACGCCGATGACCGATACCTTCGCCAGGCCCGTTTCGGACTGTATAGCGCCAAATCCGACGGAATCGCGGACGCCTTCAAGGATGTGAACAGCCTTGTCCATATCACCGGTCGGAATCGTGAAGGTGATGTCGGTGAAGGCGCCGTCCTCGGAGACGTTCTGTACGATCATGTCGACGTTGATGCTGCGGTCCGCCAGGGGTCCGAAGATACCCGCCGAGACACCCGGCCGGTCGGCCACACGGCGCAGAGAGATCTGTGCTTCATCCTTGGCATAGGCGATGCCGGTGACGACTTGCTGTTCCACGATTTCTTCCTCGTCGCAAATAAGGGTGCCGGGCGGGTTCAGGAAATCCCCCATGCCGGGCGCGTCCGGTTCTTCGAATGAGGACCTGACAAAGGTCCTGACCTTGTGTGCCATCGCAAGCTCTACCGAGCGGACCTGGAGCACCTTCGCGCCCAGGGACGCCATTTCCAGCATCTCTTCGAAGGAAACCTTGGCAAGCCGCCGAGCCTTCGGTTCGATGCGGGGATCGGTCGTGTAGACGCCATCCACATCGGTGTAGATGTCGCAGCGGTCTGCCTGCACGGCAGCGGCCAAAGCCACTGCGGAGGTATCCGAGCCGCCGCGTCCGAGCGTCGCGATGCGATTGTCGGGCGCAAGCCCCTGGAAGCCGGCCATGACGGCGACCTGACCCATCTCCATGCGGCGAACGATGTCGCTGCCGTCGATGCCGGTGATGCGCGCTGCGCCATGGGCATTGTCAGTATGGATCGGGATCTGCCAGCCCTGCCACGAGCGGGCGTCGACGCCGATCGACTGCAGCGCGATGGCCAGAAGGCCGCTCGTTACCTGCTCGCCCGAAGCGACGATGGTGTCGTATTCGCGGGCGTCGTAGAAGGGCGACTTGGAACCGCAGACCTGCGGCAGTTCCTGGACCCAACCGACCAGCTCGTTGGTCTTGCCCGCCATTGCGGACACCACGACGGCAACCTGATGGCCCGCGTCCACTTCACGTTTAACGTGGCGCGCAACCCGATAGATACGACTGAGGTCGGCGACGGACGTACCGCCGAATTTCATCACTATGCGCGCCATGATCTTAGATGTGCCCTTGCATTTAAAGGAGCATCCGCTCCACCAAACTCGTTGTGCGCCAAACTGGCAGCGCGTTTCAAATATCCAAAGGACGACTGTTCCGCAAGCGACCCGAAGGCTTGACTTTGCGATCGTAGCGCCCGACTTCAGAAAAATACAGGAGATCACCCATGCCGGATACCCAATTGACGACCATCGATCCTGCCGAAGTCGAACGTTTTTCACGTATGGCGCAGGAATGGTGGAACCCGAACGGAAAATTCAAGCCGCTCCACAAGTTCAATCCGGTACGACTGGGCTACATCCGGGATCATGTGGCGGAACACTTCGGACGTGACCCTCGGGCCTCCAAGCCGCTGGAGGGACTGCGGTTCCTCGATATCGGCTGTGGTGGCGGACTTCTGTGCGAGCCTATGTCGCGGCTTGGCGCCGAGATCGTTGGCGCGGATGCTTCTGCGCTTAACATCGAAGTGGCGAAGCTGCATGCGGCCGAAAGCGGCCTAACCATCGACTATCGCGCCGAGACAGCAGAGGCCCTTGCCGACCAGGGTGAGCGCTTTGACGTGATCCTCAACATGGAAGTCGTGGAGCACGTGGCCGACATCGACCTCTTCATCTCGAAGTGCGCGGAAATGCTGAAGCCCGGCGGCATCATGTTCGTTGCCACCATTAACCGCACGCTGAAGGCGTGGGGCCTGGCTATCATCGGCGCAGAATACGTGCTGCGCTGGCTGCCTAAGGGAACCCACGATTTCAAGAAGCTCGTTCGTCCGGAAGAGCTGGAAGGATCGCTCACTTCCAAGGGCCTGTTCATCAAGGACCGCACGGGCGTGACCTACAATCCGCTGATGGACCGCTGGCAGCGCTCGCGCGACATGGATGTGAATTACATGGTGCTGGCAGAAAAGCCCCGGGAGTAGGAGAAGGCCAGCGCAGTTTCCCTCATGCTGAGCCTGTCGAAGCACGAGGGATCGAGTATCCGCAGCTTCTCACCCCGTGGTTCGACAAGCTCACCATGAGGGGTGAGAAGCGACAGGCGGCCTTCCGGCGGGATAACCGAAAGCGAGGTGTCAGTTCGTATCTTCGGGCAGGATCGGCAGCGGCAGGAATTCGATGCCATCCTCTGCCAGCGACCGGGCTTCGTCGATGGTTGCCTCGCCGTAGATGCCGCGGGTTTCAGCCTCGCCGAAGTGAATCTTTCGGGCCTCTTCCGCAAATTGCGGACCGACATATTCGGCGTTTTCGCGCACCTGACGGGCAAGCGCCTTCAGCTGCTCCATGGCCTTCTTCTGCTCTTCGCCCAGCGCCAAAGCAATCTGCTGCTTCTTGCGACCGGTGGAGACAGCCGGGGCCATGAGCGCCTTGTCGACTTCAGGCGAACCGCAGGCGGGGCACGTCACAAGCTTGCGGCTCTTCTGCTGATCAAAATCATCCGCGCTGCGAAACCAGGCCTCGAACTCGTGGCCATTGGAGCAATTCAGACCGTATTTGATCATGCCGTAATCTCTGCCTGAGGTACCGCTGGCAGCGCGAAGTCACGCGCATTCAGAAGGTTGGGAAGCTTCCGCCGCGCATCGGCGGATGCCGCAGGGTCGATCTCGGCCAAAACGATGCCGGGTTCGTTATTACCGGCGTCGGCCACGACGCGGCCCCAGGGGTCGACGATCAGCGTGTAACCGTAGGTCTCACGGCCATCCTCATGCTTGCCGCCCTGAGCGGCGGCAATCACCCAGGCGCCATTCTCGATCGCGCGGGCCCGCAGCAGGACGTGCCAGTGCGCCTCGCCCGTCTGGCGGGTGAAGGAAGCTGGCACCGCCAGCACCTCTGCGCCGGCCAGCGCCTGCGCACGGAAGAGCTGCGGAAACCGCAGATCATAGCAAATGGAAAGTCCGAGCTTCATGAAAGGAAGATCAGCAACTACGGCCTGATCTCCCGGCGCGTAGGTGGCGGATTCACGCCAGCTCTCGCCGTTGTCCAGATCCACGTCGAACATGTGGATCTTGTCGTAGGTAGTAATCAGCTCGCCCTCGGCGCCAAACAGGAAGCTCCGGTTGGCAACCTTGCCATCGTCCAGCAGAACCGCCGTCGAGCCGACATGCACGAAGACGGAGAGCTCGCGTGCAAGTTCGGAAGCCCTGCGAACCAGTGGATCCTGATCCGCAGGAACGATACGCGCAAACAAGGCCTCACGGCCGCGCACCAGCATCCCGGTCATTTCCGGGCTTTGCACATAGACAGCTCCGCTACCCGCGGCCTCACGTACCAGCGCCTCAAAGGTGGCCAGATTGGCCGCTGGGTCCATGGCGCTGCGCATTTGCAGGGCTGCTACGCGAAAGGATGTCATGCAGACGTCTCCAGGAGAAGCTGGTCCAGGCGACCTTCCCGCTCCAGTGCATGGAGGTCGTCGCACCCACCAACATGATAGTCATCAATGAATATCTGAGGGAAGGTTGACCTACCGTTAGCGCGCTGGATCATTTCTGCACGCAGTTCCGGCTTAAAGCTTGCATCGTGCTCGGTGTACTCGACGCCCTTCTGGTCAAGCAGACGCTTGGCCGACGTGCAATAGCCGCAGCCTACGCGTGTATAGATTGTAACTTGTGTCATTTTATTTATCCGCATCTTTTTGCGGCTTATATAGTCTCCACGCCGCCCAGTGCAAAGTCCTTCGGCAAGACACGGGCAAAGGTCAGAACGTCGACCGACCCTGCACCGGCCGCCAGAAGAGCCCGCGTTGCAGTCTTTACGGTCGTTCCGGTGGTGTAGACATCGTCCACGAGGATAAGGCGCTTATTTTTTATCAACGGGCGCAGGTGCGGGGGCACTGTGAAGGCACCGCTGAGGTTTGTCTCACGCTCGGCCGCCGTCAGGCCGACCTGCGGGCGGGTGGACTGGCGGCGTATCAGAACTGCCGCAAGATGCCGGAGCCCCGTCTGGCGGGCGATCGCCCGCGAGAGCTCGGCGGACTGGTTGAAGCGGCGGGCGAGAAAGCGATAGCGATGGAGCGGCACCGGAAGCACCGCGTCCGCCTCTGTGACCAATTCCGCTCCCGCACGGACCATCCAGCGCGCCATCCAGGGCGCCAGATCCGTTCGGTCGCCGAACTTCAAGGAACGGGCCATGCGCTGGGGTACACCTTCGTAGAGCACGGCAGATCTCGCCCGTTTGAACGGTGGCGGATCGGCAATGGCTTCAGCGGAAACAACGCCCTCGCCCATCTCGTGTGCGAAGGGCGTTCCCATCACCTCACACCACGGGCGCTCGAGGAAGCGGACGCCTGGCCAGCAGTCGGGGCAGAGAGTTCCGGGTTCACCCACAAGGTTGCGGCAACCGAGGCAAACGGGCGGGAAAAGGATCTTCGCCGGCCATCTTACGGCCTGCGATGCCAGACTTCGGACGTCCATCCTTGCCCCCTGCTCCCGCTACCCCACCTTTGCATGATAGCAGATTTATGCCATTGCGCGCGGAAGACTGGAGTCACCATGGACACGATTTTCGATCCGAAGCTGCTGCTTGCCCGCAAGCTGCGCGCAAAGAACCTGAACGTGGAAGGCGCCGACTTCCTCATGCGACGGATGGCGGAAGACCTTTCCGACCGCCTTTCCACCGTGGAACGGCATTTTGGCCGAGCAGCTGTGATGTTCTCGCTGACAGCGGATGCTGCTCAGATCGTCCAGGAGAGCGGCAAGGCAGACAACGTCTTTCGGGTCGAAACCGATGGCGCTCTGCTGGACGACGCGTTCGAAGGCGTCACCACGAATGCCGAGCGCGTGCCGCTGGAGCCGGAGAGCGTCGATCTTGCGGTGTCGCTCCTCACCATGCACGAGGTCAACGATCTGCCCGGCCTGCTCTTCCAGATCCGCATGGCGCTAAAGCCAGACGGTCTGTTTCTCGGCGCGATGGCCGGCGGCGGGACGCTGCAGGAACTACGGCAGTCGCTTCTGCAGGCTGAGATGGAGCTGACAGGTGGAGCCGCACCCCGCGTCAATCCGTTTGCCGACGTTCGGGATACCGGCGCTCTCCTGCAGCGGGCGGGCTTCTCCCTTCCGGTGGCAGACGTCGAGGCTGTAACCGTGCGCTACGACAACATGTTCGCGCTGATGCGCGACCTGCGCGCCATGGGGGCGACCAACGCGCTCGTAGAGCGAAGCCGCAAGCCGGCAACGCGCCAGCTCTTCGTGCGGGCGGCGGAAATCTATCAGGAGCGCTTTTCCGATCCTGACGGGCGGATACGGGCGACGTTCAACATCGTCTGGATGTCAGGCTGGGCACCGCATGAAAGCCAGCAGAAGCCATTGAAGCCCGGCAGCGCGCAGGTTTCTCTGACCAAGGTCCTGGGTGATAAGGGAAAGGCCGGATAAGCCCGCGCTACCCGCCGCTGCTAAGCGCGGCGCGTAGCTCCTCGTTGGCAAACCAGTTCTTGGTGATGAGTCCAAGTTCGGTCAGACCGGTGATAATGGCCAGCACCAATATGCTCGCAATCAGAGCATATTCAACGGCCGCGGTTCCCCTCTCGTCCTTCAAAAACGCCAGGATCATTATCCCGTCCCTACTCCAGATCCTTCAGCTCTTCATAGGAACGCAGAAAAGATCTAAGATTCCGTTTCTTCGCTTCCACTGGAATTGCTCAGCAGTTGCCGCGCTTGGACCCGTCACGGCTTATGACACACTCGTCAGGCGATGCCCGAAAGACCGTGCGCTGCTGCTGATACGTGTTGGCCCGGGCACCAAAGGAGCTGGTGACAATATGATCGATGCCAGGGTCCAGAAGCGCCTGGCGGGCAGACCGCCGGTCGCCGTCGGGCATGAACATGAGGGACAGGGCAACAGCTGCCGAACCGAACAGCAATGCTACCCGTAGCGCGCCCATGCCTGCACCCGATAGGTTCTTCACCTTGAATGCCCCGTTTAACCGTCCCGTTCTTCGCACCAATAGGCCCTCTTACCGATTGCCCCATGCGCCCACGGATAAACTCTCATTCCTGGTTAAAGGAATAATTAATAGGCCGGTTAAGGTTAAAGCAGGTCGATGAGGAAGGGGATCAGCGGCTCATCAGCCGGGGGCATGGGATAGTCGCGCATCTTGAGCGGCTTCACCCACTTCAGCGCCTGCCCTTCCTGCGCCACGGGAATGCCCTGATAGCGGCGGCAGATGAAGAGCGGCATCAGGAGATGGAAGGTCTCGTAGGTATGGCTGGCAAAGGTCAGCGGTGCCAGGCACTCGACCTTGGTCTCGACGCCGATCTCCTCGCGAAGTTCGCGGACCAGTGCTTCCTCAGGGGTTTCGCCCTGCTCTACCTTGCCACCCGGAAACTCCCAGAGGCCAGCCAGCGCCTTGCCTTCTGGGCGCTGCGAGAGAAGCACGCGGTTATCCGCGTCAACGAGAGCGCAGGCTGCTACCAGCAGGATCGGTTTGGGGTTGGCAATTTCGGTCATGCTCAGGCCTGGTCCTGCGGTTGACGGTAAACGTAACGGTAACCATCGCTGAAACCGAGCGACCGGTAGAGCTGGATTGCCGTCCGATTTTCTTCTTCGACCTGAAGGTACGCCTGGCGCGCACCGCGCGCAAAGGCCCATTTCAGAGCCCCGAGGACCAGCCTGCGGCCGAGCCCCTTGCCGCGCGCTTGTTCCGCCGTGGCTACGTCGAAAAGCCCGGTCAGATCGCCATCGCGGACGCAAAGGGCGCTGCTCACCGGCTTTCCGTCCTGATCCAGAACGAAGAGGCCGCGATCCGCCTTGATCGCCCCAAGCACCTGCCGGAGACCGGGCTTGATGGCCGGATCGTTGGCGTGGGTTGCGACCGACGCTTCGACGTAGCGCTCTGCATCGTCCGTTGGACCCAGATCCTCCGCGGCAGTCAGAACACTCTCGTCAAGCTTAAGACGCATGACCACAGTCGGCTTCACGGAAGTCCAGCCGAGTTCATCGAGATGCTCCGCGATCTGCGGGGCGGAAAGCGGCGTCAGACGGAAAGACGGTATGCGGCCATTTTCGCGGAAGTAGCGCGACAGCCGCTCGATGCGCTCATCCAGACGGTGATGGTCGCCCGGGTCCATCGGGTTGATGGAGTTGAGCCGGCCTGAGGGATGGCCAGCCGTCAGGCGGACCATCCAGGTGCCATCATAGCGAGCGGTGGCAGCCGGCCATGCGCGGAAGCCCGCAGCCTCAAAGCGCCGGACATCCGCCAGATCGGGCTGCCGCTCGCCGGACATGGCTTGTTAGCTCCGATAGTCGCCGTTGATGGCCACGTATTCCTTGGTGAGGTCGCAGGTCCAGACCGTGGCCTTGCCGTTGCCGAGACCAAGGTCCACACGGATCGTTATGTCGTCCTGCTTCATATAGCTGGAGACGGCTTCCTCGGAATAATCCGGGTCCCGCTCGCCCTGATGGGCAACGCGGAAGTCGCCGAACCAGATCGACAGGAGATCGCGCTCAGCAGGTTCGCCGGCCTTGCCGACAGCCATCACGACGCGGCCCCAGTTCGCATCCTCGCCCGCCACGGCCGTCTTTACCAGTGGCGAGTTGGCGATGGAGAGCGCCACCTTCTTGGCCGAGCGCGAGGACTTCGCGCCGGTCACTGTGATCTCGATCATCTTGCGGGCGCCTTCGCCATCGCGCACCACCTGCAGCGCGAGCTGCTTCAGAAGGCGGTTCAGCGCACGGCGGAAGCCTGCGAGGCGCGGATCCTTGGCATCAGTGATGCGCGGAGCACCGCGATCTGCGGCCTTGCCGGTCGCAAACAGCATCAGCGTGTCGCTGGTGGAGGTGTCGCTATCGACCGTTACGGCGTTGAAGGTCTTGTTTGTGCCCTTGGAGAGCAGATCCTGCAGCGCGGAGGCCGCAATCGGAGCATCGGTCGCAACGAATGAGAGCATGGTCGCCATGTCCGGCGCTATCATGCCAGCGCCCTTGGCGATGCCGTTGATCGTCACCTCAACGCCGTCCAGATCAGCCTTGGCGGTCAGATATTTCGGGTAGGTGTCCGTCGTCATGATTGCCTGGGCGGCGTCTTTCCACGCGCCAGCCTGCGCCTGCTTCACCAGATCGCCCAGCAGATGCGTGAACTTGCCCGCGTCGAGCGGCTCGCCGATGACGCCGGTCGACGCCAGGAACACTTCGCTCTCGCTACCGCCGACCGCTGCTGCCGCAGCCTTGCATTCAACAGCCGTTGATTCCCGCCCGCGCTTGCCGGTGAAGGCGTTGGCGTTGCCCGAGTTCACGACCAGGATTCGGGCGCGACCGCCAGGCAAATTCTGGCGGCAGAGCTCGACAGGAGCCGACGGGCACTTGGAGCGCGTGAAGACACCAGCCACTTCCGTGCCCTCATCGAACACCATGACCATGAGGTCCTTGCGACCCTTGTACTTGATGCCCGCCTCGGCAGCAGCAATGCGGACGCCCGCGATCTCGGGCATGGTGGGGTAACGCTTCGGAGCAAGGGGGGAAACGGTGGTGGACATGTATCTAACCGTAGATTTGAGCCTGCAACCCCTCTGCATCATGGCAAAGGGCTAGGCAAGTACGAAACTTGCCGCTCTAAAACAAAAAGGCGGGAAGAGCGCCCTTGAGGTGCACTTCCCGCCCAAACAGATGGCTTCAGCCTGGCTTTACTGAGCGGCCGGGGTCTCAGGGGCCTCGCCAGCCTCGCCGGTCTGCTGCTGGTAAAGCTTGTCGACGCTGGCTTTCAGCTCTGCATCCGGGATGTTCACGTCGGCCTTGCCGCGGATGTCCTTCAGCGTGGCAACGTACTTCTCGCGCACGATAACCGAGCGGACTTCGTCGGAGACCTGCTCCAGTGTCGGAGCCGGCTGCTGACGCTTGTCGTCTACCTTGAGGACGTGCCAGCCGAACTGGGTCTTGATCGGCTCCTTGGAGTAGCTGCCGGACTCCATCGCAAAAGCTGCGGTCTCGAACTCGGGCACCATGCGGCCCTTGGTGAAGTAACCGAGATCACCGCCGTTGGCGGCAGCGCCGTCCTTCGACTTCTCCTTGGCGATCTCTTCGAAGTTGCCGCCGTCGTCGAGCTGCTTGATGATCGCCTTGGCCTCGTCCTCGCTCTCGACGAGAATATGTCGGGCGTGGACTTCCTCCGGCATCGTGAGCTTCTTCACTTCTTCGTCATAACGGGCCTTCACCTCATCGTCGGTGATCTGCTCGATGACGTTCTTTTCGATGAAAGCACTGTGCAGGGCCTGGTTGCGCAGAAATTCCTGCTGCTGCTTGAACTCGTCGGACTCGTCGATCTTCTGTTCCACGGCGGCATTTGCCAGCAGCTTCAGGTCGATCAGAGCGGAAAGCAGAGCCACACGGCGTTCCGCCTCGGGGAGGCGGCCGAACTGTGCACCAAGCTGCTCTTCTGCGAGAGCCATGTCCGCCTCGGTGATCTGCTGTCCGTTGAGCGTCGCGATAACCTTGTCTTCCTGAGCGGAAGCCGGATATGAGCTCGTCATGCCCATTATCAAAGCGAGCCCGATCGAGGCTGCGAGATTTTTGCGGAAAGAACTTTGCATGAGAGAATATCTCCGTTGATAGGTATCGAACACGGCGGGATCAGAAAGGTAAGAGTTCAGACGTCCCAAAAATATGGCGGAAGTTTGCGATAGCCCCAAGCATCCCCCGAAGTTGACATCGCCACAGGCCCCTCTTATCTGTCTCGCAACCCAGCGTCCAGAAGTCCTTTCATGGGGCGTTGGCTCGTCACTCTTCAGGCAACGCTTGAAACTGGCGCAATCATGCGGCATCCCATTGTCCGAAAGACGAATTGAGAGGACCATCTGATGGTCAGTTTTGGCGGCCTTGTCCGCAAGATATTTGGTTCTGCAAACGAGCGCCGCGTTCGCGGCCTGCAGCCTCGCGTTGACGCCATCAACGCTCTCGAGGCTGAGATGAAGGCTCTTTCCGACGAAGCATTGCGAGGAAAGACCGAAGAATTCCGCAAGCAGCTGGCGGAAGGACGGTCTCTTGACGACCTTCTCGTGCCGGCCTTTGCCGTGGTTCGGGAAGCCGCTCGGCGCGCCATCGGCCTGCGCCCGTTTGACGTCCAGCTGATCGGCGGCATGGTCCTCCACGAGGGCTCCATCTCCGAGATGAAGACCGGTGAAGGCAAGACGCTGGTTGCGACGCTGCCCACCTACCTCAACGCGTTGCCCGGCAAGGGCGTCCACGTGGTCACGGTAAACGACTACCTGGCCCGCCGCGACGCCCAGTGGATGAGCCGCGTCTATGGCTTCCTGGGCATGAGCACCGGCATCATCGTGCATGGCCTCTCCGATGAAGAGCGCCGCGCGGCCTATGCCTGCGACATCACCTATGCCACGAACAACGAGCTCGGCTTCGACTACCTGCGCGACAACATGAAGTATGAGCGCGGGCAGATGACCCAGCGCGGCCACCACTACGCCATCGTGGACGAGGTGGACTCGATCCTGATCGACGAAGCGCGCACGCCGCTCATCATTTCAGGCCCGCTCGAAGACCGTTCGGAACTCTACAACACGATCGACGCCTTCATGGCGCGCCTTGAGGAAGGCGACTATGAGGTCGATGAAAAGCAGCGCACCGCCACCTTCACCGAAGAAGGCACCGAGAAGATGGAAAATCTTCTCCGTGAGGCAAAGCTTTTCCGCGGCGAATCACTTTACGACGTCGAGAACGTCGCGATCGTTCACCACCTGAACAACGCGCTGAAGGCCCACAGGCTGTTCCAGCGCGACAAGGATTACATCGTCCGCGATGACGAGGTCGTGATCATCGACGAGTTCACCGGCCGCATGATGCCGGGCCGCCGTTTCTCGGACGGTCTGCACCAGGCGCTGGAAGCCAAGGAACACGTCAAGATCCAGCCCGAGAACCAGACGCTCGCCTCGATCACCTTCCAGAACTACTTCCGCATGTATAGCAAGCTTGCCGGCATGACCGGTACGGCTTCGACGGAAGCGGAAGAATTCGCCAATATCTACGGCCTTGACGTCATCGAAATCCCGACGAATCTTCCCGTCCAGCGTATCGACGAGGACGACGAAGTCTACCGGACGGCGGAGGAGAAGTTCCGCGCCATCGTCAAGGAAATCAAGGTCGCGCGCGAGCGTGGCCAGCCGATCCTTGTCGGCACGACCTCCATCGAGAAGTCGGAGCAGCTGGCGGTCCTCCTGCAGAAGGAAGGGCTGAAAGACTTCGAGATCCTGAACGCCCGCCACCACGAGCGTGAAGCATCGATCGTTGCGCAGGCAGGCCGTCCGGGCGCTGTCACCATCGCCACCAACATGGCTGGCCGTGGTACCGACATCCAGCTCGGCGGCAATGCGGACATGCGCATCGCCGAGGAACTGGGCGGCATGCCGGCGGGTCCCGAGCGCGAGGCCAAGGAAAAGGCGATCCGTGAGGACGTACAGCGGCTCAAGGAGCAGGCTCTCGCTGCAGGCGGTCTCTACGTGCTGGCGACCGAACGCCACGAAAGCCGCCGCATCGACAACCAGCTGCGCGGCCGCTCCGGCCGTCAGGGCGACCCTGGCCGCTCGAAGTTCTACCTGTCGCTGCAGGACGACCTGATGCGCATCTTCGGCTCCGACCGCATGGACGGAATGCTGCAGAAGCTGGGCCTCAAGGAAGACGAAGCCATCGTCCATCCCTGGATCAACAAGGCTCTGGAAAAGGCGCAGAAGAAGGTCGAGGCCCGCAACTTCGACATCCGCAAGAACCTGCTTAAGTATGACGACGTCATGAACGACCAGCGCAAGGTGGTCTTCGAGCAGCGCATCGAACTGATGGACGGCGAGAACCTCTCCGAAACCGTCGCCGAGATGCGCCACGACGTCATCGATGACCTGGTTGCCAAGCACATTCCCGAAAACGCCTACGCAGAGCAGTGGGACATCGAGGGTCTGAAGGAAGCGGTTCGCCGCGATCTCAACCTCGACCTGCCGGTCGACGCCTGGGCGCAGGAAGAGGGCATCGCGGAAGACGATATCCGCACCCGCATCACCGAGGCTTCCGACAAGGCATTCGCCGAGAAGGCGGAGCGCTTCGGCCCCGAGATCATGCCCTACGTCGAGAAGTCGATCCTCCTGCAGACGCTGGACTCGCTCTGGCGCGAGCACCTGGTCAACCTCGATCACCTGCGTTCGGTCGTGGGCTTCCGCGGCTATGCCCAGCGCGATCCGCTGAACGAGTACAAGAGCGAAGGTTTCGAGCTCTTCCAGGCCATGCTGGCGAACCTGCGCGTGGTCGTCACCTCGCAGCTGTCCCGCGTCGAGCTGGTCCGCGAAACGCCTCCGCCGCCGGAGATGCCGCGCGAGATCGAAACGCACCATATGGACGCCTCGACCGGTGTCGATGAGTTCGACGGCGAGACCATGACGCTCGCAGCTGCCGCCCAGGGCGTAGTGCCGGCGGAAGAACGCGACCCGAACGACCCCTCCACCTGGGGCAAGGTCGGCCGCAACGAGGCCTGCCCCTGCGGCTCCGGCAAGAAGTACAAGCACTGCCACGGCGCTTTCGAGTAAGCTGAGGCGCAGGTCCAAAGGCCCCTTGCGAGGGGCCTTTTTTGTGACTGGCGTAAGTCCTGATACAACAAAGCCCCACCTCGGAAGATGGGGCTGTCAGCCGACAGATATGCAGGTAGGGCGTGCCGCCGGCTAAGTGCCGGGCAACCAAAGAAACTGGACCATTGGAAAATTGTGGTGCCCCCGGTCAGACTCGAACTGACACTCCTTTCGGAACTCGATTTTGAGTCGAGCGCGTCTACCAATTCCACCACGGGGGCATGCTGATGAGTTGCAGCATGCGCGGACTATACGAAGTCGCATGGGGCCGTCAACTGGTTACGGCAATTTGAACGCGATATGTCATTCCGCCCGATTGAACCGCTAGCACCACGGGGGTACACAAGCCAATCACCGAGGGTCCTATATGCTTCGCAGACTATATGATTTCACCATGTCGCTGGCGGCAACCCGCCATGCGGAGAAGAGCCTCGCGGCAGTCTCGTTTATCGAAAGCTCGTTTTTCCCGATCCCGCCAGACGTTCTGCTCATCCCCATGGTGCTGGCCAACCGCGCGAAGTGGCTGCGCTATGCCCTCCTCTGCACCATTGCCTCGGTGCTCGGCGCGTTGTTGGGTTACGCAATCGGCGCATTCCTCTACGAGGTGATTGGCGTTCCAATCCTCAAGTTCTACGGGCAGGAAGCGGCTTTCGCAGAGATTGCGAACCTCTACAATGAGTGGGGCAGCTGGGCGATCCTGTTTGGAGCTGTCACGCCATTCCCCTACAAGGTGCTTGCGATCTTTTCAGGCGCGACCGGCTTCAGCATCCCCATGTTCATCGTCGTCTCGATCGTTGGCCGCGGGCTGCGCTTCTTCCTCGTCTCCTGGCTGCTCTATAAGATGGGTGAGCCAATCCGGGTGTTCATCGAGAAGCACCTCGGTCTTCTTTTCACCCTTTTCATGGCCCTGCTTATCGGCGGGTTTGTCGCCGTTCGCTACGTTATCTGAGGCTTAGATGTCCCTATCCCGCCAGCTCTATCGCTCATACACGTTCGTCTCCGCCTTCCTGGCGGCTGCCATGGCCGCGACGGTCGGCACGGCGCTGGCGTTCCAGCACATCGGCGGGTACCTGCCCTGCAAGCTCTGTCTCGAGCAGCGCATTCCCTATTACATCGGCGTTCCTGTGATGGTGGTGGCCGCGCTTTCGTCCGTGATGCGCCTGCCTACCATCGTGACGCGCCTGCTTATCCTCGTGGGCGGCGGGTTGATGCTTTGGGGTCTTGTTCTTGCAGGCTTCCACGCAGGTGTGGAGTGGGCGTGGTGGGAGGGTCCCGCCGATTGCGCAACGCCTATCGTTTCCTCCAACAGCGGGAGCCTGCTCGACCAGCTGAATGCGATCATCCCGCCTTCCTGCAAGGATGCTGCATGGCGGTTCCTGGGTCTTTCCTTTGCCGGATGGAACTTCATCGTCAGCGCCATCCTCGCGACGATCGCACTTACCGCAGCCTTTCGTAAATAGGCCGGATTATCAGGGCTCCAGTTCGACATCCCAGTAGAGATAGTCGAGCCAGCTCTCGTGCAGATAGTTGGGCGGGAAGTGCCGCCCGGCATTGTGCAGGTCGTAGACAGTCGGCTTGTAAGGCTTCTGACGCGGGACCATGCCCGCCTGCTCCGGAAGCAGGCATCCCTTCCTGAGATTGCAAGGTGCGCATGAAGCAACGACGTTTTCCCATGTCGTCATGCCCCCGTGGTGGCGCGGAATGACATGGTCGAAGGTGAGATCGTGCTTGTCGCCGCAGTACTGGCACTGGAAGTGGTCCCGCAGGAACACGTTGAAGCGGGTGAAGGCGGGATAGAGCGAAGGCTTCACATAGGTCTTGAGGCTCACCACGCTTGGTAGTCGCATCGAAAAGGAGGGTGACGAAACCGTCTGCTCATATTCTGCGACGATGTTCACGCGGTCGAGAAATACAGCCTTGATGGCGTCCTGCCACGACCAGAGCGACAGGGGATAGTAACTTAGCGGCCTGAAGTCCGCATTTAGAACCAGAGCGGGCATTCCCTCTGGCGAGAAAGCGATCGTCACGTGTTTCTAGCTCCCGTGAGCGGTCCAGCTCGATCGACCCCGATATTCTAATCCCGCCATGACAGCATTGTGAAGCATATTGTCGCAGCTCCTCACGTTTCCGCCCGGCTTTCCACGCCAAATTATGCGGGCTCCGTGACAGGAATCACCTCCCTGCCTCTTTGTTCCCGGTAGAACGCCCAGAAGAGGCGCGCCGCCACCGATCGCCAGGGTCGCCAGGCTTCAGCCATCCCGGCAAGCATCCGCGCATCCGGTCGCGATGAAAGTGCCAGCCCCTGCCCCACCGCCGCCTGAAGTGCTACGTCGCGGCTCGGAAACACATCCGCGTGACCGGCGGTCAGCAGGAAGACCTCGGCCGTCCATGGGCCGATGCCGGGTAGATCTACCAGCGTAGCGATCGCTGCATCGGAGGGACGCTCGACCAACGCCTGCAGGTCCAGCCCATCCTCTTCAATCGCTGATGCCAGCCCAAGCAGGGTGCGTTGCTTGGCCCTGGAGAGCCCCGCCTGGATCAGCAAAGAAAGATCGGAAGCAAGGAGGCGCTCTGCCGTCAGCGGCTGCACAAGCGCAACGAGCCGGTTCAGCATGGCCTGCGCGCTGGCGCGCGAGACCTGCTGCCCAATGACGATGGAAGCAAGGCTCGCGAAGCCGGGTTCGCTCAGCCGCAGGTCCACCGTGCCCGCCCTCGCCCGTACCAGCGTGAGCCGCGGATCAGCCTCCTCCAGTGCATCGAGCGCCCGCGCAATGTCGGCTTCCGTTTCGATCCTCTCCATGGCTTCTCCTTGACACGGGTGCTTGAGGCTATACCGTCGCGATCAAGCCGCGCTTTACCCGGCAGTTCAACCCGATTTCCGCCACTTCTATGAACCAGCCCGTCTTTCGCTTTGCCCCCAGCTCCAATGGAGCCCTGCACCTCGGCCACGCCTATTCCGCACTCCTCAACCATAGCATGGCGCAGGAGGAAGGCGGTCGCTTTCTGGTGCGGATCGAGGACATCGACACCACCCGCTGCACGCCCATGCTGGAGGCTGGCATCCTGCGCGACCTCGAATGGTTGGGGCTTGACTGGGAAACCCCGGTTCGTCGCCAGTCTGAGCACTTCGCGGATTACACGGAAGCGCTGGAGACGCTAGTCGAGGCAGGACTCGTCTACCCGTCCTTCTTCACGCGGGGCGAAGTGCGCGCCTACATTGCCGAAGCGGAAGCGGAGGGTGAAGCCTGGCCGAAGGACCCGGACGGTGTGCCGATCTTCCCACCGGTCGACCAGGAACGCTCTGAGGCTGAACGCCGCCAGCGGATGGAAGACGGCGAGCCCTACGCCTGGCGGCTCGACATGGAAGCGGCCTGCCGGCACATCGGCGAAACGCTTTTCTGGGAAGAGGATGGCGAAGGCCCGGAGGGCGAGACAGGAATTGTGACCGCCAATCCGCGCGCCTGGGGTGATGTGGTGATCGCGCGCAAGGAGATCCCCGCAAGCTATCATCTGGCGGTGGTTGTTGACGACGCGCTTCAGGGCATCACGCACGTGGTGCGCGGACGCGACCTCATCTACGCGACAGCCGTGCATCGCGTTCTGCAGGAACTGCTGAAGCTACCGGTCCCGCGCTATCACCATCATCGGCTGGTGCTGGACGAAAGCGGCCGCAAGCTTTCCAAAAGCGCGAATGATACGTCCATTGCAAGTCTCCGCGAGGCTGGCGCTTCGCCCCACGACATCATGCGGATGATAGGCTTCGAGTTGCCGTGATCGCGCTAAATTCCACTTTCCTTTTCGCAGCGATCGCGTGAAATCTGCGAACCTCTCACCGGAACCCTCCATGCTAAGCCTCACCCGAACCATCCCCGCCGTCTTCGTTGTGCTCTGGGCGACCGGCTTCATCGGTGCGCGCTACGCCATGCCGTGGATGGAGCCGTTCACCTTCATCGCGGTGCGCATCGTGCTCAGCATTACGCTGCTCATGGTTCTGATACCATTCTTCAAGGCGAAACGCCTGTCGCCAATGACAGCCGTTCACGCAGCCATCGCAGGGGCGCTGATGCACGGGGTCTATCTCGGCGGCATCTTCTGGGCGGTGCGGCATGGCCTGCCAGCAGGGTTCGCGGGGCTTGTCGTCGGGCTGCAGCCGCTACTCACGGCCCTCATCGCGGGCGCGTTCGCCGGAGAGAACGTGGACCGGCGGCTTTGGACGGGGCTCATCATCGGCTTTACCGGCGTCGCCATCGTCATCTCGCCGAAGCTCGGCGATGTGACGGGTGGCGTCACGCCTGCCACCATCGCAGCCGGCCTTGCCGCCGTCGTCTGCATGAGCCTCGGCACCGTCTGGCAGAAGAAGTTCGTGGCCAATGCCGACCTGCTCACCGGAACGATCTGGCAATATGTTGGCGGGCTCTTCATCGCGCTGCCGATCTCGTTCCTGTTCGAGACCCGCGAATATGTGCTCACCGGCGAGCTGGTCTTTGCGATGGCCTGGCTGGTCATCGTGCTTTCGGTGTCAGCCGTGCTGCTGCTTATGGTGCTGATCCGCGCAGGTGAAGTGTCGCGCGTGGCGTCGCTGTTCTATCTCGTTCCAGCCGTCACGGCGCTCATGGCCTGGCTGCTCTTCAACGAGACGCTGAACGCGGTGCAACTCGTCGGCATGGCCGTCACCACGCTTGGCGTGGCGCTTGCGACCGTTCAGGCGGACCGGCGCAAGCGTGACACGCGGTAACGCATGATCGCGGCGTTGATCTCCGCGCCGAGGATAAAGATCGCGGAAATGATGTAGAGGAAGACGACCGCAATCATCATCGAGGCCAAGCCCGCATAGGTGGAGGCGTAGCTTGAGAAGCGCGAGAGATAGGCGGCGAACACGCTTGACCCCACGAGCCAGCCGGCCAGGGTGAAGACAAGGCCCGGCAGGATCTCTCCCACCGTGCGTTTGCCCGCAGGCAGCCAGAGGTGCACGACGATCAGCGACAGGACGAGCACCGTCACCGCGATCACGTAGCGCCAGAGCGTGATCATCCCCATCCAGGGCTCCAGCCAGTCGAGGTAGGAGACGGCAACACGAGCCGCGACGGGAGCAACGACCAGCATCAGGCTCACGGCCGTGAACCCGAGCGTCGCCACCAGCACATAGCCTATGCTCTGGACGCGGAGCGCGATCATCGAGCGCTTTTCACTCATACGATAGGCGCGGTTCAACGACATGCGCAGGGCCTCTACGCCATTGGACGCGAAGAAGGCAGCGATCAGGACACCGATGGTGAGCACGTCGGAGCGCCGAACACCAAGGACGTTGTGAACCTCCCGCGCGATGGGGTTGGCCACCACGTCCGGCCAGGTCTGGAAGATGAGATCAACCACCGTTTCCGCATAGCGGTCGGCGCCCATGAAGCTCGCAAGGGCGGTCGCGAAGATCAGGAAGGGAAACAGGGCCATGATTGCGCTGATCGCCAGATGACTGGCCATCGCCCAACCGTCGTCATTGTTGAAATGGCCGAAAGCGTCGCCCGCAACCTTGCGAAACGCATAGAATGCGCCGCTGCCCTGTGTCTTTTCTTCCATGCTCACCAATGGCCGATCCTTCGTTAAGCCTGTATGTGAAGCCATTGCTATGATTGACAAGACACCAGCGCCAGGATTCGGCATGAATACACAAAGAACCGTCCTCATTACAGGCGCATCGTCCGGCATCGGGGCTCATTGCGCCCGCGCGCTGAAGGCGGACGGCTGGCAGGTGTTTGCCACGGCGAGAAAACCTGAGGATCTGGAGCGGCTGCGCCACGACGGGATCGAGGCCTTCTATCTCGACTATCGGGAACCGGAGTCGATTGCAGCACTTGTGGAGACGGTGCTCGCCCGCAGCAATGGCAGGCTTGATGCGCTCGTCAATAACGGTGCTTATGCTCAGGCGGGCGCTGTCGAGGATCTTCCGATGGAAGCGCTACGCGAACAGTTCGAGGCAAATTTCTTCGGGTGGCACGATCTCACGAGACGTATCGTACCCGTCATGCGGAAACAGGGCCATGGGCGGCTGGTCCACACCTCATCGATCCTCGGCCTCATGCCGGTGCGTTTTCGCGGTGCCTATGCGGCCTCCAAGCACGCGGTCGAAGGGCTCATGCTCTGTATGCGACTGGAGCTTCAAGGTTCCGGCGTTCACGTGAGCCTGATCGAGCCGGGGCCGGTTACCTCGAAGATCGCGTCCAACGGCCTTCCCTTTTTCCGCCGCCACATTGATGTCGAAGGGTCAGCCCATAGGGAAGCCTATCAGGCGCAATTGCGACGGCTGGAAGGCGGGGGTCGAAAGTCGGCCCTGAAGCTCGGACCCGAGGCCGTCTACAAGGTGCTCAAACACGCGCTCAACCACCCCAAACCGCGGCCACACTATGTGGTCACATTGCCGGCCAAACTCGGCGTTGGCCTCAAACGGATACTTCCTGCCTCTCTGCTCTATCGCATACTGTCCCGGCAGGATTGATTCGACTCGCCGTTTTGAAAGGACATCCAGATGTCATCCACCGTGCTCAACATCCTGCTCATAGCGCTCCTGGCGGCAGTCGTTTTCGTGCTCCTGCGCGGGCTTCTCAATATGGCGCGGGGCGGTTCGCCCGAGAAGTCGAACGTCCTGATGCGCTATCGCGTCCTGTTTCAGGCCATTGCCATCGCCGTTGCCGTCGCACTCCTCTGGCTGAACAGCCAGGGCAACGGGTGAGGCGCGGCCATGGTCAAGCTCAACAAGATCTATACGCGGACAGGTGACAAGGGCACGTCGGGGCTCGTCACGGGTGAGCGGCGCGCCAAGAGCGACGCCATCTTTGAGGCGATCGGCGCCGTCGACGAGACGAGCGCCGTCATCGGCATGGCGCGGATCCATGTGGCCGAGACGCATGGCGATCTCGATGCAATGCTCGCGCGCATCCAGAATGATCTTTTCGATCTTGGCGCTGATCTCGCCACGCCGGAAAGCGAAGGTCTCGCCTTCGAGGCTCTGCGCATCGTTCCCGCGCAGGTCGAGCGGCTGGAGAAGGAGATCGATCAGCTGAATGCAGAGCTGCAGCCGCTCAAGTCCTTCATCCTGCCAGGCGGCTCGCCCGCCGCAGCCGCTCTGCATCTGGCGCGGACGGTGGCGCGACGGGCTGAACGGGCGATGGTCCGCCTCGCCCACGAAGAAGGATCGAAGGTCGGCGAGGCCGCGTTGCAGTACATCAACCGGCTGTCGGACCTGCTCTTCGTGGCATCACGCACTGTCAATGACAATGGCGCAACCGATGTGCTATGGGTACCGGGGCAAAACCGCTAGCCTGAAGTGTCCGAAGCCTGTGGGTTCACATGTTCATACCGCTCTACGATTCCAACAGGCTTCGCTACATCAAGCACCAATATGTGACGCTGACGATCATCGCGATCAACATCGTCGTCTATGTGTTCACCTCGGTCTCCGGCTTGGAGTTCAGCCAAGCGGCCGCCTACGGCCTCGGCTACATTCCCTCGGTCGCCTATAACCTCGCCATCCTGCCGCCCGAGCTTGAGATGGTGCCGCTGCCGGCAACCTACATCACCTACGCTTTCGTGCATGCAGACCTGATCCATCTCGGCGGAAACATGCTCTTCCTTTGGGTCTTCGGCGACAATGTCGAGGATGCGTTCGGACATCTGCGCTACATCCTCTTTTACTTCGCCTGCACCGTCGCCGGAGCGGTCATGCATGGCATGGTGACGCCTGACTCACAGATGCCCCTCATCGGCGCATCGGGAGCCGTCGCAGGTGTTGTCACCGCCTACCTGATGCTGCATCCGCGGGTGCGGCTCTGGGTGCTGGCCTTCGCGCGTATTCCGCTGCGCCTGCCTGCCTATATTGTGCTCGTCACCTGGATCGCCTCGCAGTTCCTGATGATCGCCTTTGATACGGGGGGCAACATCTCGTGGGCCGCGCATGTCGGCGGCATCATCGCGGGCGCCATCCTGGTCGTGCCGCTCCGCCGGTCGGGCGTGCCGCTTTTCGAGAAGATCGAGGTGCCGCCGGAGCCCGCTCGGGTGGAATAACCGCGGATTGGGCATAACTGTTTTTCACTCAGCGCGTCTCGCGCCTGTTCTATTGACGCATGAAACGCGGACAATTAGTTTCCGCGCGCGCGGCGGATGTCGTGAAACGAAGTTTCTTGCATGTTCAGATGCCCTCCAGAGCACATTGCGTGAGCGGGCGCCGGGTCTTCGGCATGAATGAATGCAACTAGAGGAGTTCTGCAGTTGAAAGTCCTTGTCCCCGTAAAGCGCGTGATCGATGCGAATGTTAAGCCTCGCGTGAAGGCTGACGGATCGGGCGTTGATCTTGCCAACATCAAGATGGCGATGAACCCGTTCGACGAGATCGCCGTCGAAGAGGCAATCCGCCAGAAGGAAGCCGGCAAGGTGTCGGAGATCGTTGTCGTCTCCATCGGCGTCCAGCAGGCCCAGGAGACGCTCCGCACGGCGCTCGCAATGGGTGCCGACCGCGCCATCCTGGTCAAGACCGACGAGACCGTCGAGCCGCTCGACGTCGCCAAGATCCTCAAGGGTGTCGCCGACGCTGAACAGCCGGGCCTCATCATCCTCGGCAAGCAGGCGATCGACGACGACTCCAACCAGACCGGCCAGATGCTCGCAGCCCTGCTTGGCTGGGCGCAGGGCACGTTCGCTTCCAAGCTCGAGATCGGCGAAGGCCAGGCCAAGGTGACGCGCGAAGTCGATGGCGGCCTGCAGGTGGTCGACGTCAAGCTTCCGGCGATCGTCACGACGGACCTGCGCCTCAACGAGCCGCGCTACGCATCGCTCCCCAACATCATGAAGGCCAAGAAGAAGCCGCTCGACGAGAAGGCTCCGGCCGATTTTGGCGTCGAGGTGAAGGCTCGCCTCAAGGTTCTCAAGACTGAAGAGCCGGCCGGCCGCAAGGCAGGCATCAAGGTTGGTTCGGTTGCCGAACTGGTGGACAAGCTCAAGAACGAAGCTGGCGTTCTCTAAGCTCCGGATAGGAAAGGAATAACAAAATGGCAATTCTCCTGATCGCGGAACACGACAACGCGGCGCTGTCGGACCAGACGGCCAAGGCTCTCTCGGCTGCCCAGAAGATCGGCGGCGACATCGACGTGCTGGTCGCAGGCCAGGGCGTTGGTGCTGTTGCTGAAGCAGCTTCGAAGCTCGCAGGCGTGCGCAAGGTGCTGGTCGCCGACGACGCAAGCCTCGGCGCTCAGCTGGCGGAGCCGCTGGCTGCCACCGTTGTGGCGCTGGCCGGCAACTACGACACGCTTATCGCCGCTTCCACTTCGACGGCCAAGAACGTCATGCCGCGCGTCGCAGCTCTCCTCGACGTGATGCAGGTCTCCGACATCATCGACGTCGTCAACCCCACCACCTTCAAGCGTCCGATCTATGCCGGCAACGCGATCCAGACGGTGGAATCGACCGACGCCAAGCGTGTGATCACCGTTCGCACGGCTTCCTTCCAGGCCGCTGCCAAGGAAGGCGGCTCGGCTTCGATCGAGACCGTTTCGGCAGCGGCTGATCCGGCGGTCTCGACGTTCGTCGAGAACCAGGTTGCCAAGAGCGACCGTCCGGAGCTGACTGGTGCCCGCATCATCATCTCGGGCGGCCGTGCACTCGGCTCGGCTGAGAAGTTCAACGAGGTGATCCTGCCGGTGGCCGACAAGCTCGGTGCTGCCGTTGGCGCATCGCGCGCTGCGGTCGACGCAGGCTACGCGCCGAACGACTGGCAGGTTGGCCAGACGGGCAAGGTGGTTGCACCGGAGCTCTACATTGCCGCGGGCATCTCCGGTGCGATCCAGCACCTTGCCGGCATGAAGGACTCCAAGGTGATCGTCGCCATCAACAAGGACGAGGAGGCCCCGATCTTCCAGGTGGCCGACTACGGCCTCGTCGGCGACCTCTTCCAGATCCTGCCGGAGCTCGAAAAGGCGCTTTGACATTCGCGCTAACGCATGCACATTGAAGGGGCGGGGCAGGAAACTGCCCTGCCCCTTATTCGCTTATCCGCAGGCCGATGTGCGATAATTTCCGTGGAGCACGTTATGACAGGAACCATCAAGTCGATTGGCATCATAGGCGCAGGCCAGATGGGCAGCGGCATCGCACATGTCGCTTCCGTCGCTGGCTATGACGTGAAGCTTTATGATGTGGCACAGGACCGGCTTGAGGCCAGCATCGCGACAGTGAGCGGCAATCTGGCACGACAGGTTGCGACCGGAAAGATTGACGAACAGAAGCGCATGGAAGCGCTTCGGCGCATCCAGCACGCAACCTCAATCGAGATGCTCGCCGATACCGATCTCGTGATCGAGGCCGCGACCGAAGACGAGAGCGTCAAACGCAAGATCTTCGCGCAGCTTTGTCCGATCCTCAATCCGGAAGCGATCATCGCCTCCAACACCTCGTCCATTTCCATCACGCGCCTTGCCTCGCAGACCGACCGGCCGGAACGCTTCATCGGCATTCACTTCATGAACCCGGTTCCGGTGATGAAGCTGGTGGAGCTGATCCGCGGTATCGCCACGGCAGACGAGACGTTTGAGACGGCGCGCGCCTTCGTCCAGAGCCTCGACAAGACGACGACCGTCGCCGAAGACTTCCCGGCCTTCATCGTCAACCGCATTCTGCTGCCGATGATCAACGAGGCGATCTACACGCTCTATGAGGGTGTGGGCTCGGTCGAGGCGATCGATACGGCCATGAAGCTTGGCGCAAACCATCCGATGGGCCCGCTGCAGCTGGCCGATTTCATCGGTCTCGATACGGTGCTGTCGATTATGCAGGTGCTTTACGAGGGTCTGGCCGATTCGAAGTATCGCCCCTGCCCGCTCCTCGTGAAGTATGTGGAAGCCGGATGGCTCGGCCGGAAGACGGGCCGTGGCTTCTACGATTACCGCGAAGACCCGCCGGTCCCGACGCGCTGATCCATCTATTGGTCCTTACTCGGCAGCCTGATCATTGGCTGCCGATTTCGTTTGTGGGGCTGCGCGCAGCTTCATGGGCTCAGGGACGCGATCGGGGGCACGAAGCTCGTCGCTATCGAATGCGTCAACCGCGACCACTCTCGCAACCGCAGCTTCTGCCCGGGTGACAAGTTCCTGCTGCGCCAGTGAAATGATGCCGCGCCTGAAGGCCTCTTCCGGATCGCGGACCCCGGATGCGCGCATCCGCTTCCAGACACCAGCAGCCTGGTGGACTAGACCGAAAGCTTCCTCAAGGTGCCGGACAGGGTGATCTTCCCTTCCCTCGCCGAGATTGAGTCCCGGCGTCAGACGCTCGCGCTGCGCAGAGGGTTGCAGCAGAATTTCGGCTATCTGCTGTGTCAGGCGGTCGCGCGGAGCCTTCCGCGGGAGACCGAACGGGAAAGCGATCAGGCGCACTGCCCAGGCCGCCCAGCGCGCCGGAAGATTGTCCAGCACACCGGCAAAAGCTGTTGCCAAACGCGACTGGCCCTTGAGCATGACGTATTCAACGATGGGCCGATCCTCGGCAAGCCCACCCTCTTCCTCGTAGCGCTTGAGAACTGCGCCCAGCAGGTAGAGCTCGGCCAGGATGTCTCCCAGACGGGCCGAGAGCATCTCCCGGCGCTTCAGCGCGCCGCCGAGCGTCAGGAGCGACAGATCCGCAAGGAGCGCAAAGGCTGAGGCATAGCGCGACAGCATCTTCCAGTGCCGTGCGTTCGCGGCCCGGCGTGGTGCAGGCGCGAGAAGCCCGAAACTCCAGCCCCTCAGGAATGCCCTGCCCGCGTTTTTCACCGAATGGCCGACATGGGCCCAGAAGGTCTCCTCGAACTTGTCGAAGCCCTTCTCCTGGTCAGGATCAGAAAGCGCTAGCAGCTCTTCCAGCATAAACGGATGCGAACGGATCGCGCCCTGGCCGAAGATCATCAGGTTGCGCGTCAGCACATTCGCGCCCTCGACCGTGATGCCGATCGGTACGGAGCGGTAGCCTGCCGCCAGATAGTTGCGCGGGCCCTCGATGATGCCCTTGCCGCCATGGATATCCATCGCGTGGTTCATCGACTGCCGCATGCGCTCGGTCGCGTGATACTTCATGATCGCCGAGAGCACGGATGGGCGATGGCCCTGGTCGAGCGCGGACAGGGTGAGACGCCGCGCGGCATCGACGAGATAGGCATTGCCGGCCAACTCCGCGAGCAGCTCCTGGATGCCTTCGAACCTGCCGATTGGAACGCCGAACTGACGGCGCACGCTGGCATAGGCGCCGCTCACACGCGCGCACATGGCAGCCGAAGCGGCGGACTGCGATGGCAGCGAGATGCTTCGGCCCGCTGCAAGCGCCGTCATCAACATCTTCCAGCCCTTGCCGATCTGTGCCTCGCCACCGAGAATATGGCCGAGCGGAACGAAGACGTCCTTGCCGTAGATCGGCCCGTTCTGGAAGAAGGCCTGCAGGGGCACGTGCCGCTTGCCGTGGCTGATGCCCGGCAGGTTCATCGGCATGAGCGCAACGGTGATACCGAGATCCTCACCCCTGTCCAGATGGTTCTCCGGATCGAGCATCTTGAAGGCGAGGCCCATGACGGTCGCGACGGGCCCAAGCGTGATGTAGCGCTTGGCGAAGTTGAGACGGATGCCCAGCACCTCCTCGCCTTCCCACTCGCCATACCCGACCACGCCCGTGTCCGTCATGGAGGCTGCGTCAGAGCCCGCATCTTCCGAGGTCAGGCCGAAGCATGGGATTTCAGAGCCTTCCGCAAGGCGCGGCAGCCAATAGTTTTTCTGGTCCTCAGTGCCGAAGTGGACCAGAAGCTCACCGGGGCCAAGGGAGTTGGGCACCATGACGGTGACACCTGCCACCACGCTTGCCGAGGAGACGGTGCGCACTACCTCAGAATGAGCAAAATTGGAGAAGCCCAGCCCGCCGTACTGGCGGGGGATTACCATGCCGAAGAATTTTTGCTCCTTGAGGAAGGTCCAGACTTCGGGTGGAAGATCACGGTCGCGCCAGTTCAGCTCCCAGTCGTCCACCATGCGGCATAGCTGGGCAACGGGGCCATCCATGAAGGCCTGTTCTTCCGGTGTCAGGCGGGCGGGCGGGGTTGCGAGCAGCTCGTTCCAGTCCGGATTGCCGCTGAAGAGTGCACCGTCCCACCAGACTGTTCCCGCATCGATTGCCTCCCGCTCGGTCTCGGAGATGGGTGGCATCAGACGCTTCGCCCATCCATAGATGGGGCGGGACAGACGCTCACGGCGGAAGGTGCGGAAATCCATACGGCTTGCCTCACTCACTATAATAGACCACGACTATAGCAACAAAGTCGGCGGCAAGGTGGCGGGTTCCAGCAAGCTCACGGTAAACCGAGGCGTAGGCTAACGCACCTCGGAGCATTCGAGGACCGGTGCAGCGTCCTGGCCCTGCATCAGGTCGTAGAGCGAAGCGTCTTTGCCCTTGGTCCACCAGATGTACTGACGTCCGGCATAGCGGACGCCGGAGCCGGACAGAACATTGGCGGCGACCACGGGCAAGCCGTCGTAAACGAAGGCGGCAAGAGAAACCGGACCGGCGTTGGCGTACTCCACCTCCAGCGTCTGGCCCCTGCAGTCGTAGGTCGCCTGGATGCGTTCGACCGGAAAGTCCATGTAACCGGGAATGGAGATCGTCAGTTCGGCAGCTGAACCCTGGCTTGCAGCCAGCAGCGCGATAGCAAGAAGTTTGATCCGCATGAATTGTCTCCTTGAACGGCCAGAGTAGCCACCCAGGGATCATGCAGCAAGGTTCAGCCAGCCGGCTGCTGCGTCTCCATGGCGGCCTCGATCAGCTTCAGCGCATCCTCACCTGACCAGTGAGCCGGGCCGTTCATGTGAGCCAGCAGACAGCCATCCTCGTCGACAAGCAGGGTCACGGGCAGGCCGACAGCGAGATTCCTGCGCCTCAGCTCGTTGAAGATGCCGGTCGTCTCGTCGCGGTAATAGGCGAGGTTCTGGATGCCAATCTCGTTGAGGAAGCCCTTGGGCTTCTCATCATCACCACGATCAATGTTGACGGCCACGACTTCAAACCTGTCGGAGCCCATCTTTGCCTGCAGCTCGTCGAGCGCGGGCATCTCCTCGCGGCAGGGCGCGCACCAGGTGGCCCAGAGGTTGACCAGTGTCACCTTGCCGGTGAACTGCGCCAGCGTCAGCGGATTGCCGTCCGGTCCCTTGAAGCCGAGGTCGATAACCGATTGGGCGTCCTCGGCGGGCAGCAGGGCGGCCACATCACCGGTGATCAGCGGGTCGATTGCCGCCACTCTTGCAGCTTGTGCTGGACAGGAAGCCGCTGCCTGTGTCACCACATCTCCGCCCGACTGGTTGCCAGCAAGGCCACCCATCACGTATAGGGCTGTAGTTCCGACGAGGATGCCTGCAACGGCGGCAAGCGCAACAAGACGCAGAGTGGGCAATTTCGACTTGGTCTCCAGCATTTCAAAACTCTTTCAGCGCCCGGTTAAACACAATGAGTGACACCAAAGCCAGCAACCGCATGTGGGGCGGACGTTTTGCCTCAGGACCCGATGCCATCATGGAGGCGATCAACGCGTCCATCGGCTTCGACCGAAAGCTCTACACCCAGGACATTCGCGGCAGCCTGGCCCATGCTGCCATGCTGGCTAAAACTGGCATTATTTCGGCCGAGGACGAAAAGCAAATTTCGCAGGGCCTGAACACGATCCTGTCAGAGATCGAATCCGGCAAGTTCGAGTTCTCCACCCGCCTCGAAGACATTCACATGAACATCGAGGCGCGGCTCGCCGAACTCATCGGTCCGGCGGCCGGTCGCCTGCACACGGCGCGCTCGCGCAACGACCAGGTTGCTGTCGATTTCCGCCTGTGGGTGAAGGAAGAGCTGCAGCGCATCGACCGCGCGCTGGGCGACCTGCTGGAAGCTTTCCTCAACCGTGCCGAAGAGCAATATGCCACAGTGATGCCGGGTTTCACGCACCTGCAGACGGCGCAGCCGGTAACCTTCGGCCATCACCTGATGGCTTATGTCGAGATGTTCGGCCGCGACCGTTCGCGCGTGCGCGACGCCATCGAGCGCATGGACGAGTGCCCGCTGGGCGCTGCCGCGCTCGCCGGCACCGGCTTCCCGACCGACCGCTTCATGACAGCCAAGGCGCTCGGCTTCCGCGAACCCACCCGCAACTCGATCGATACGGTTTCCGACCGCGATTTTGCGCTGGAGTTCCTGTCCCTCGCCGCGATCTGCGGGGTGCACCTGTCGCGTCTGGCGGAAGAGATCGTGATCTGGTCGACGCCGCAGTTCGGCTTCGTGCGCCTGTCGGATTCCTTCTCCACCGGCTCCTCGATCATGCCGCAGAAGAAGAACCCGGATGCGGCCGAGCTCATCCGCGCCAAGACCGGTCGCGTGAATGGCCATCTGATCGGCCTGCTGACGGTAATGAAGGGTCTTCCGCTCGCCTATTCCAAGGACATGCAGGAAGACAAGGAAGCCGTCTTTGACGCTGCCGAGACGCTGGACCTGATGATCGCCGCCATGACCGGCATGATCAAGGACATCGAGATCAACGCGGCCGCCATGAAGAAGGCCGCCGGTTCGGGCTTCTCGACCGCCACTGATCTCGCCGATTGGCTGGTGCGCGAGGCAGGCCTGCCGTTCCGCGAGGCGCATCACGTCACCGGACGCGCCGTGGCGCTCGCCGAAGAGAAGAAGTGCGGGCTGGAAAAGCTCTCGCTTGAAGACCTCCAGGCAATCCACGAATCCATCAACGAAGGCGTCTATTCTGTGCTATCGGTCTCCAACTCGGTGAAGAGTCGTACGTCCTACGGCGGCACGGCGCCTTCGGAAGTCCGTAAGCAGATCAAGAACTGGCGCAAGCGCCTTGCAAAGGACAACAAGGACCTGAACAAAGGTTAACTTGCCGTCCGGCGCAGAATTGCGTGGCTAACTGAGAATGGAGCATGGCAGCTTCCTGTCGGAGCTGGCATGCTCAGGAAAACGGGATCGACAGAGCGGGTTTCGGGGATGAATGTTCGCACTACAATGACCATCGTTCTTCTCGGCGCTACGGTTGCCCTGACAGCCTGCGGGCGCAAGGGTGACCTCGACACGCCTTATCAGGCGGCAGTCGAGGCGCGCAAAGAGGCCGAACGCAACAATGAGCCACTGCCGCCAGCGCCCAAAGAGCCGGTCAAAGAGCGCAAGTTCTTCCTCGACCCGCTGATCTGAGTTTCCGGACACCGCCCGTCCATCGGGTCCAGTGTCCGAGACTTGTGCTGCCTCAAAGGAAAACGGCCGACGTTTTCACGGAGAGCTTCAATCTGAGCTAAGGAAAGGTTCCTGTCGTGAACCACTTTGAATATCGCGATGGCATCCTGCACGCGGAGGATGTCCCTGTGCCGCAGATCGCGGCTGCTGTCGGGACGCCCTTCTACTGCTATTCGACCGCCACGCTTACGCGCCACTACAACGTCTTCTCGAACGCGCTGTCGGGCTTTGACTCGCTCGTTTGCTACGCGATGAAGGCGAATTCGAACCAGGCCGTGCTGAAGACGCTCGCCGCCCTTGGCAGCGGCGCTGACGTGGTTTCCGAAGGCGAGCTTCGCCGTGCGCTGGCCGCAGGCATCCCGGCCAGCAAGATCCTGTTCTCCGGCGTCGGCAAGACCGCGCGCGAGATTGACTTCGCACTCAACGCCGGCATCCTCTGCTTCAACGTCGAGTCCCTTCCCGAGCTGGAGATGATCTCCGCCCGCGCGCAGGCCCTCGGCAAGGTTGCGCCGGTGTCGCTGCGCATCAACCCGGATGTGGACGCCAAGACGCACAAGAAGATCTCCACCGGCAAGGCCGAGAACAAGTTCGGCATTTCGTGGAAGGACGCGCAGGCGGCCTACAAGCGTGCTGCCGAGCTTCCCGGCCTTAAGGTAACCGGCATCGACATGCATATCGGCAGCCAGATCACCGACCTCGGACCGTTCGACAAGGCTTTCGCGCTGCTCTCCGAGCTGACGGAGACGCTGCGCGCCGACGGCCATGAGATCGATCACGTAGACATCGGCGGTGGTCTCGGCGTGCCCTATCGCGAGGACAACACGCCTCCGCCGCTGCCGGATGCCTATGCCGAGATCGTGCAGAAGCACATCAAGCGGCTGGGCGTGAAGGTCATCGTGGAGCCAGGCCGCCTGATTGCAGGCAATGCCGGTATCCTCGTTTCCGAAGTGATCTACCTGAAGCGCGGCGAGGCGAAGAACTTCCTCATCGTTGACGCGGCGATGAACGATCTGATCCGGCCGACGCTCTATGAAGCCTATCACTCGATCAAGCCTGTGATCGAGCCGGGTGCAGGCGCTGAACGCATCACGGTGGACGTTGTCGGTCCCGTCTGCGAGACCGGCGACTTCCTCGCACAGGATCGCGAACTCCCGCTGATGCAGCCGGGCGACCTCATATCGGTGGGAACGGCCGGTGCCTATGGCGCCGTGCAGGCGGGAACCTACAACTCACGCCTGCTGGTGCCTGAAGTGCTGGTGAAGGGCGACAAGTTCCACGTCATCCGCCCGCGCCTCACCTACGAGGATCTGCTGGCGCTGGACTCTGTTCCTGACTGGTTCTGAACCAGCCAGGACATCATCCGTTTACCGGGACAGGAATGCAGGTCGGCCAACGCCCTCCTGCATTTTTGCTTTTTCGGGGGCCGGAGCCGACTTCTTCGGCGACATGTAGGCGAGGAAGAGCGCGAGGCCGTACTGCAGCAGCACGCCCGACATCAGCAGGGCGCCGTCTTCAAACCAGTTCGGCTCGTAACGATAGCGCAGCACCTGGAAGGCGATCGCGATCAGCGAACCAGCCGCAAACACGTAAAGCCCGTGCTGACCCATCAACTGGAGCGGCTGGAAGGGCTTGGTCGCCAGCAGCCTTTTCACGGCATCAAGGTTGGTCAGCACGTAGGCGAGCGCCAGAACGTGCAACAGACGCGGCAGGGCGACGAAGGTCTTGTCGTAGCCAGCAATGAAGAACGGCAGCTGGCCACTGCCCGGGAATGAGCCCAGCCTCAACTGCACCCAAACCAGCGAGAAGACCAGGTAGGCGGCAGCGAACAGGAAAAGGCCCTGATCGTAGGGAACAAGCTTGCGTCCTTCCTTTGCCTCCATGCCAGCAGCGATGCCGATTGCATAGATGAGCTGCCAGCTTAGCGGGTTGAAGAACCAGCCGCCTTCGTTCGGGTAGTTCGGGAAGTTCAGGCGGAACATGCCCGCAGCAAACCAGATGGCAGCAGCGAAAAGAACGAGCGCAAGGCGGCTGCGAAGGCCGATCATGATGTAGATCGGTGAGGCCAGCAGCAGCACGAAATAGAGCGGCAAAATGTTGAAGTAGCCAAGCTGGTGCGTCAGCAGCGGAATGCCGATCATCGAAGCCAGCGGCCGATCCAGAAGCCGCGTGAAATTCACGCTGGGCACCACGTCAGCCGTGTCGAGGAAGACTATGCCAGCCGCAATGATGGCGATCGCCCAAATGGTGATGACCATCTGCGTGACGTAGAGCTTGCCCGCCCGTTTCCAGACCTTCAGCAGAGCCTCGGAGAAAGGTCCTCTTGCGAAGCCGCGCGCATAGGCAAGTCCGACGGCAATGCCCGACATCAGCACGAAGGCCTCAGCTGCATCAGAGAAGCCGAAATTACGTGAAGTCAGGTTCTCATAGATGTTGCCAGGTACATGATTGATGAAGATCATCATCAGCGCGATGCCTCGAAAAATGTCGAGGCGATGGTCGCGCTCCCTTGGCAGGGAGGGTCTATCAGTCACTGACTTCTCCAAATTCAGTTATGGACGATCTGTCCCAGGGGAACGTCTGAAGCCGGCAAAGGCTCCAACACAATCTCCGGCTCCTTGCGCCAACGGGCGAGGATGGCCTGCTGCGCCTTCATGACCGGCGCGGGTGCTGCTTCCTCGGCCGTCTGAAAGAGGCCGCTGCGAGCGGAGTGCGAACTATGGGATGTGAAGCTGATGATGAAGGGGGCGAGGATCTGCGGCCCTGCGATCAGCAGGATGTAGAAGATGTAGTCGGGGGCAAGCTGCCAGGCCGCGCCGAGCGTGACCAGACCAACCACCGAGATCCACCAGCTGGCAGCCCAGGATTCAGCGAGCGGCACCTTGTCAGCCTCGCGATTGGCTGCCGGCCAGCCGCCGTCAATGCCCGACAGGATCTGCAGCACGGCACGGCTCTGGAAAAGCATCATGATCGGCGCGAGCACGCTCGTGCAGAGGATTTCCGTCACCATGCCGGTGAAGACGCGGATATTGCCGCCAAAGGTGCGGTTGCGCCGTGTGAGCATGCCATCAAGAAAGATCAGGAGTTTTGGGCCGATCAGCAGGCCGAGCACACCGGTGAGCAGAGCGACGGCATTTTCCTGCATGACGCGCGGGAAAACGGGAAGCCCCGGCTGCGGGAAGTAATCCGGAATGATCTTCATGGCCGGCGCCACGATGGCGGCGATCAGAAACAAGGCCCAGAGCGGCGCGGCGATATAGGCCATGATGCCCTGCACGAACACAAAACGGCTCCATGGCTTCAGGCCCGGCGCTGCAACGAGGCGGCCGTGTTGCAGATTGCCCTGGCACCAGCGACGATCGCGCTTGGCATAGTCGAGAACGTTGTCAGGACCTTCCTCGTAGGAACCGGTGAGGTCGGGATCGACGCGAACGGTCCAGCCGTTGCGAGACAGAAGCGCGGCCTCGACATAGTCGTGGCTCAGGATGTGTCCGCCGAAGGGAGGCTTGCCGGGCAACGCGGGCAGTCCGCAACTCTGCGCGAAGGCGCGCGTGCGGGTGATGGCGTTGTGGCCCCAGAACGGCCCCTCGTTGCCCTGCAGGGCAGCGACGCCGCGCGAATAGATAGGCGAATAGTAAGACGCCGAAAACTGGATGGCGCGGCCGAAGAAGGAACGCGCACGAATGACCTTCGGCAGCGTCTGCAGGAGGCCAAGCTTGGGATCTTCCTCCATGCGGTGGACCATCTCGATCATCGTCGCGCCTTCCATGAGGCTGTCGGCATCGAGAATGATCATGTACTCGTAGAGGTCGCCGGAGGTCTTGATGAAGTCCGCGATATTGCCGGCCTTCTTGCCCGGGTTGGTCACCCTGCGGCGGTAGAAGATCTGGCACTTCTCCCCGTATTCCTGCTTCAGGCGGGCGAACCAGAGCTCTTCCAGTTCGGCAATTTCCGCACTGTTCGTGTCGGAAAGAACCGCGAAATCGAACTGCTGCGAAGCGCCCGCGCTGTGCAGGCTGTCGATCATTGCAGCGATGTGGGAGAAAGTTTTGGTGGGGTCCTCGTTATAGACCGGCACGAGGACGGCAGTTTTCACGGTCGGAACTTCGCGGCGGGGTGCCGGTGCGGCCCCCCTGCCCCAAAATAAGCCGCTGATACCGAGAACAGCACCCCATGCAAGCCAGGCGGTGGTGATGGCGAGCAGACCGACCCGAATGTAATCGAGCCACTGCGCCCCGTCGGCGAGGAAATAACCGGCGCCAAGCGCGCTCGCGGCAAAAGCCGTCACGAGTGCAAATAGCACTGATACCAGTCGCCGGGCGAAAACCATCACGTCTACCTGTGCATCACGGGTGCTGACCGGCTATTCAACGAACAGCCAGCCAATGGATAAGGGGTCTCAGCCGGAAACTCTTCTTTTCACGAACGAGCACCTGATCGGGCATCATCAGAGGGGCTGAGGGAAGACCGCTCTGTTCAATCATGCGACGCACGACTGCTCGCTTCTCACCGTTGACCATCATTGCGTCTCCACTGATAAGACCATACCTCGGAGATCCTGTTGTCTCCGACTTTAAGATAACCGCTAATTTCGACAGGTGGATCGCCGTCGGGCGCTAAATCGATGACCAGACGCCAGACGCCGTTCGCTTCCACCTTGGACAGGCTGTCGTGCGCGATCTTCGCCTTGCCGACGTTGATCACTGCCTCAACCTTGTCCTCGGGCGAGAGAGAGCCGAAAATCTCGCCTTCGAAATCCACCACGAACTTGCGGAGGTTGCCCGCGTTCTCGACGCCTGACGTACCACCAGCACCCGAGCGCAGAGCCACAACCCGCGCCATCTTGTCCGTCGGCTCCTCAATTGAGCCCCACGTCAGACGGTAGCGGTATTCCAGCTCCTGCCCGGCTTTCACCTCAGCCTCGGGGATCCAGAACGCAACGATGTTGTCGTTGACCTCCAGCTCCGTTGGCAGCTCGACCAGGTTGATCGAACCCTTGCCCCATTCGCCGATGGGTTCCACCAACAGGGACGGTCGACGCTGATAGCCAGCCTCTGAGTCCTGATAGTGGTCGAAGTCCCGATCACGCTGGAACAACCCGAAAGCCTTCGGATTGGTTTCAACGTAAAACGAATTCGCGAGCTCGGATGGGTTGTTGAGATGGCGCCATACTTCTTCGCCATCTGCGCGCACAATCTTGAGGCCATCGCTGTCATGGACCTGATTGCGATAGTCGTCGAATGCAGCCCGGTTATTCTCTGAATATAGGAACATGGATGTCATGGGTGCAATACCGAGGCGTCGAATATCGCTGCGCGTGAACAGACGCGCTGTCACTTCCATGACAGTGTTACGGCCCGGCACGATCTTGAAATGGTACGCGCCGGTAACGCTCTGGCTGTCGAGCGCCGCGTAGACGTTGATTTCCTTGCTCTGGCGGGTCGGCTTTTCGATCCAGAACTCGCTGAAGCGGGGGAACTCCTCGCCTTCGGAGGTTGCGGTGTTCACCGCCAGGCCACGCGCAGAAATGCCGTAGAAGCTGCCGCGACCGAGTGCGCGGAAGTAGCTGGCTCCCAGGAACGAGACCAGCTCGTCCATGACGGCCGGATCGTTCAGCGGGTAATGGAGGCGGAAGCCTGCAACGCCCGGCAGCTCGATGCCGTTGAAGTCCTCGGCCTTCAGCGGCTGACGATACTCGAACATGCTGCTGTCGAAGTGCGCCAGCGTTTCCGCGCCACTCTCGACCACATGGATTTTCACCGGCTGCTTGAACAGCCAACCGGGATGAAATGCCTGCAATTCGAAGGGCGACTCGCCCTGCCAAAGCCCGTGATCGGGCAGAAAACGGATCGCGCGATGCTGGTCGTAGTTCAGCGAGGCGATCTTTTCGGGCAGGTTTTCCGCAGGAGCTTCGTAGTCCTTGGTCGCGCGCTCCTTCATCATCTGGGTCAGCAGATCGAATGAAAATTGACGAGGAGTCTCGTTCTCCGCAGCCGGCGTCGGCGTTTGAGCCCAGGCATCAAGGGACAACCCCCCGGATGCAAACATCAGCATGCTGGCTCCGGAAACAAGGAACGATCGACGGTGCATTGAGCTCCTACTTTCTAAGGAAGTGCAGTTTGGCGAACGACATAAGTCGCCGTGCTATGAATGACATGAACGAGAAAAGGTTGAGGCGGAGATGCTCAATTAATGATTCCTGATGATACAATCAGAGATCAAATTCTCCCCTTCACTGCCCCGGTGGTGGCGGGGGAGCTAGTTGCCAGTTGCGGCGATTTAAGGGCAACCCCTTAGCCAGCATGACCTTGCACACTCGGACGGTACCGCGCACGCTCAAAGACAAAATATTTGCCCCCAGAAACAGGATAAGGCCAATAAAGTGAGTGCCTTACCGCAGCTGCACATAGCGCCCGGAACATGAATTGGCAAGCGGCAGATAATGTGTTCGGTGAATGATCTTGGTGTGTTTCAGCGAAATGAACAATCGTTGTTCAGTTGGCTGGGGAACCTAGCTGCCTGCCGATGGTTGCACTCTCTGATGAGAACAACTATAGAACATCGTCATGAAGCGAACGTTGAAAGAACGGCTGGCGATCCTGTCAGACGCAGCCAAGTACGACGCGTCCTGCGCGTCCAGCGGCGGCGAAAAACGGAACTCGACCAACGGCGGCATCGGGTCCAGCGGCGGCAGCGGCATCTGCCACGCCTATACGCCGGACGGGCGGTGCATCTCGCTGCTCAAGATCCTGATGACGAACTTCTGCATCTTCGACTGCGCCTATTGCATCAACCGCGTGTCGAGCAACGTGGAGCGGGCGCGGTTCTCGGTCGAAGAGGTCGTGACGCTGACGCTGGAGTTTTATCGCAGGAACTATATCGAAGGCCTTTTTCTCTCCTCCGGCATTATTCGTTCACCCGACCAGACCATGGCCGACATGGTGCGCATCGCGCGGACGCTGCGCCAGCAGCACCAATTCAAGGGCTACATCCACCTCAAGACCATCCCGGATGCCTCGCCCGAATTGATCAAGGAGGCGGGGCTTTGGGCCGATCGTCTTTCGATCAACGTGGAGCTGCCACAGGACGCAAGTCTCAGGCAGCTTGCTCCGGAGAAGCGGCCGGAAACGATCCGCGCCGCCATGGCGCAGGTGCGTGTGGAAAGCGAAGGCGCGAAGGAAAAAACCTATACCGGCAGAAGGTCGCAGCGGTTTGCGCCTGCCGGCCAGAGCACACAGATGATCATCGGTGCGGACGGGGCCGACGACGTGTCGATCCTCAACACCGCCACGCGGCTTTATAGCGGCTATAAGCTCAAGCGCGTTTATTACTCCGCCTTCAGTCCCATTCCGGACGCCTCGTCCGCCCTGCCCCTGATCAAGCCGCCGCTGGTTCGCGAGCATCGGCTCTACCAGGCAGACTGGCTGATGCGTTACTACGGCTTCTCATCCGAAGAAATTGCCGTCGGAACTCGCAAGGGCCATCTCGATCTCGACCTGGATCCAAAGCTTGCCTGGGCACTGAAGCAGCGGGCCGTGTTCCCGCTCGACATCAACGTGGCGCCGCGCGAGCTGCTGTTACGGGTTCCCGGGTTCGGGGTCCGTACCGTCGACCGCATCATCGAGTCGCGGCGCCATGCACTGCTCAGGTTCGGTGACTTGATCCGCATCGGCGCATCGATGAAAAAGGCGCGGCCGTTCATCACGACGCCTGACTGGACACCGGGGCAGCTGACAGACAGCCCTGGTCTGCGGGCCCGCTTCACTCCTCCGCCAGAGCAGCTGACGCTGCTATGACCTATTCCGTCACCTTGCCGCAGCTCGGCGTGTGGCAGGCTTGGCGCAATGCTGCCCGCCTGGCCATCAGCCATGGCATTCCGCCTCACAAGATTACGTGGAACGGCGGCGATGATCTGTTCGGGGACCAGTCCCTGCCCTCAGAACCCGGGGTGGAAGCGGTTCATGTGCCGCCGGAATTCATCCGCATAGCGAGTTCCGTGGTTTGGCATTCGGCACCTGAGCGTTTTTCTTTTCTCTACGAAGCTTTGTGGCGGCTCGCGAAGGGTGAGCGAGCAGCACTATCTCAAGCCGATCCGCTCGGTCGCAGGCTTGGTGTCATGGCGAAGTCTGTTGGGCGCGACATCCACAAGATGCACGCTTTTGTCCGCTTTCGCGAGCTTCCGACCGAAGGCGAGCGCCGCAGCTTCGGCGCGTGGTTCGAGCCCGAACACAACACGCTTGAGCCTGGTGCGGATTTCTTCGCCAAGCGCTTCGCGGACATGGACTGGCTGATTGCCACGCCGGGGCTCACCGCCCGATTCCATGGGGGACGACTTACCTTCGAGCCTGGCAGTTCGAAGCCTGACCTGCCGGACGACGCTTCCGAGGCGCTCTGGGCCACATACTTCGCCAATATCTTCAATCCGGCGCGCATCAAGCTCGATGCCATGCGCTCGGAAATGCCGCAGAAATACTGGAAGAACCTGCCGGAGACCCGCCTCATCCCTTCCATGCTGGCGGATGCCGAAGAGCGCGTTCAGCGCATGCGGGAGGCTGGCGCGAGCGAACCGCGCCGTGGAGCTGCGGCCGTGTCGACGCGCTACCGCGAGAAGCTCGCGCTGCCAGACGAGATGCCTTCCAATCTTGAAGAAGCCGAACGTCTGGCACGGCATTGCCAACGCTGTGGTCTATGTGAGGCAGCGACCCAGACGGTTTGGGGCAAAGGCAACCCGAATGCCCGGATCATGATCGTCGGCGAGCAGCCGGGCGACCGAGAGGATCTTGCAGGCCGCCCCTTCGTCGGTCCGGCTGGACAGTTGCTACACGGTATCATGGCAGATGCTGGGCTTGATCCATCAACCGTCTGGCTCACGAATGCGGTGAAGCACTTCAAGTTCACGCCGCGCGGGCGCAAGCGCATCCATCAGAACCCCAACCGCGGCGAGATCGAACGCTGCCGCTGGTGGCTGGGGCTTGAGCTCGGGATGGTGAAGCCCACGATCACGATGGCGCTCGGTGCCTCAGCCGCCTTCGCACTAACCAGCAATGGCGGCCCGCTGTCACGGCGACGCGGAACGATCGAAACCGGTCTTCATGGCGGACCGGTTCTGATCTCCTGGCACCCTTCCTTCATCCTGCGCGAACAGCAGAAGGCCCGCCAGGCGCAGATCCGCCTTGAACTCGCCGCCGACATCGCAGCAGCGATGCAGGCCGTGACGAGGGTGGCTGCCGCATAAAAAACACCGCAACCCGGAAGGATTGCGGTGCAAGATTTTCCCGGTTCCGGGAAGGATATCAACCCTTCAGTGCGGCTTCGACCTCTTCGCGGCGGGGCATCGGCGCAACTGCACCATAACCCTGCGTGGAGAGTGCAGCGGCTGCGTTGGCGAAGCGGGCGGCCTCGAACGGATCGCCGTGGCGCAGGTATTCCGCCAGGAAATTGCCGTCGAAGGTGTCGCCTGCAGCCGTGGCATCGACCGCCTTGACCTTGATACCCGCCACACGGCGGCGCTCATCCGGCGTTGCCACGAGGCAACCTTCCTGGCCCAGTGTGAGCGCCACGACCTTCGCGCCACCTTCCAGGTAGTGATCGGCGATCACGTCCGGATCGGAGACGCCGATGAGCTGGTTTGCGTCTTCCAGGCCCGGCAGTGCGATGTCGCACTTCCTCATGGCCGCCTCGGTGATCGCGCGGGCACGTTCGATCGGCCAGAGGCGTAGGCGCAGGTTCGTGTCGAATGAGACGAGGACGCCAGCGTTTCGTGCGATCTCGATTGCCTCGAATACCGCGTCAGCGGCAGATGCGCTGATTGCCATCGAAATCCCGGAGACGTGCAGCACCCGTGCACCGGCGATGTAGTCGCGCGGCAGCTGCTCCGGTGTCATGCGGCTCGCAGCAGAGCCCGCCCGCAGATAGGAGAAGACGTGTCCGTCCGGGCCATGGGTGACAAAATAGACACCGGTGTGGGCATCGGCGCGACGCGAGACCTGGCTCGCGTCGACACCGTTTTCAGCCCACAGGCGCATGAAGCTGTCACCGAATTCATCCTGCCCAAGTGCGGTGATGTAGCCCACCGATGCACCAGCGCGGGCAGCCGCAATGGCACAGTTGGAGGTGTCGCCACCATGACCGAACAGGTAGTGCCCCTGATCATTGATCTGGTTGAACTCGACCAGCGGTTCACCCAGGCAGACAATATCCGGCGATTGCTTCGTCATGAGGTTAGATCCGTCCGTATTTCGCCAGCCCCTCCTTGAGGGAGCCGGAGGCAATGATCAGCTTGGCCTGCTCGGCTTCACGCTGGTCGATTTCCTGAGCCATGGCCAGCACTTCCTCGGCCTTTTCCTTCGGCACGACAACTACGCCGTCGACATCGCCAACGACGATGTCGCCCGGATTGATGGTAACATCACCGATGGTGACCGGAACCATCGAATCGAGCGTCTTGAAGCGACCGAGCGTCGTGCCCGGGGAAGCGGCGCGAGCGAAGACCGGGAAGCCGAAGTCGCGCTTGATTTCCGTGATGTCGCGAACTGCGCCGTCCAGAACGGCGGCTTCGAGACGGTTGGCTACGGCGCCAGCGGTCATCAGGCCGCCCCAGACAGCAACTTCAGAGTTGCCGCCGATGGAGATGACCATGACGCTGCCTTCCTCGGCTGCGTCGATCAGTTCCAGCGCGTGGGTCGGCGGAACGAACTCCTCGGTCGAGCCTTCGAGCACGGTCACGGCAGGACCGGCAATCTTACGTTCACTCGTGCGCGGACAAATCGCGGAATCGAGGTACCCCTTCTTGCCGCAGATCTTGTCGACTGCGTCTGCCACCGAGGCCGTCGCAACGCGGCGGAATGCTTCAATCAGGTTCTTATCCATTTTTCTTGGAATCCTTTCCTTGGTGGTTGGAAGTCAGGACCAGCGGTTGACCCAGTGAAGGGGTTCACCGCCCGAAAAGACACGCGCGACTTCCTGCGCGGCCTTTGTCTGAAGTTCGCTTACACTCGCCTCGGAATACCAGGCGGTGTGGTCCGACAGGACCGTATTGGGCGTCGTAAAGAGCGGATGGTCGCGCTGCGGCGGCTCCTTGGAATAGACGTCGATGCCCGCGCCTCCGAGATGCCCGCTGTGCAGGGCCTCGGCTAGGGCCTCTTCATCTATCAGACCGCCGCGGGACGTGTTCAGAACGACCGTCCCGGGACGCATCCGCGCTATGCGTTCGCGAGAAATGATGTGCTGGGTCGACGGGCGCAGCGGCACATGCAGCGAGATCACATCCGCCTGCTCGATCAGCTCGTCGAGCTCGACATGCTCGGCGCCGAATGGCAGCTCATGGACATTGCTGTCGTGCACCAGCGTGCGTGCAAACCCAAGGGTCGAGCACTTGCGGTGGAATGCGGCACCGATCCGGCCATAGCCGATGATGCCCAGCGTGCGGCCAGCGATGCGGTACATGGGTTCGGATCGGGACACATTCCAGGCGCCCTCACGAACCGCACGGTCGCGGGTCGCAACGCGGCGGACAACGGCGAAGAAGAGCGCCAGCGTTTGATCGCTCACCTCCTCCACACCGTAGTCCGGCACATTGGCGACGTAGATGCCGCGGCGCGCGGCGGCATCGCGGTCGATATTGTCCACACCGACGCCATAGCGCACGATCACCCGACAGTTCGGCATGGCGTCGAGCGCTTCCTCGGTGATCGGGCTCTCGCGCACCAGCACGGCATCCGCACCTGCCACCGCCTTGACGACGGCAGCGGCATCGCCATGGCAGGCACGCTCGATCACCTGAAAACCGAAGGGCCGAAGAATTTCTTCCTCGATCGTGTGCTGGTCGTAGCCAGCATCCACAACGATGGCGACCGGAGACCGGCCGCCCTCGCTGTTGCCAATGGCATCGGCAGCAATCACTTACCGGCCTCCTCGATGGCGGTCAGAAGATCGTTCACGAGCTCGGCGCCAACCTGCTCCTCGAGGTAGCTGCGCACTGCCGGCTGAGCCAGCTCACGGAATGCAGCGACTTCTGCTGGGGTCAGGGTCGTAACGGTCATGCCCTTCTCGGCAAGGATCGAACCGGCGTTCATGTCCTGCGCAGCAGTCATGCCGCGATGGATGCCGATGGCGATCTCGGTGCCGGTCTTTACAACCTGCTGCTGCTCAGGCGTCAGCTGCTGCCAGAAGGCGTCGCTGACCATGTAGGCGTGCACGCTGTAGACGTGGCCGTCGAGCGTGACGTGGTTCTGGTTTTCATACAGGCTGGCTGCGAGAATGTTGGTCACGCCGTTTTCCTGGCCATCAACCGTGCCCTGAGCCAGAGCGGTCGGCAGCTCGCCCCAGGAGATCGCGGTGGCGCTGGCGCCGAGCGATTCCATCAGACGAACGTAGACCTGGCTCGGCTGAACGCGCATGCGCAGGCCCTGCAGGTCGGCCGGAGCCTTGATCGGACGCTTGTTGTTGGTGAAGTGACGCAGGCCGTTGTCGGCGAAGCCGATCAGGCGGATCTGTGTCTCGTTCAGCATCTGCTCAGCGAACTTGTCGCGGAACGGACCATCGAACACCTTCCATGCAACCTGCTGGTTCGGGAAAGCGTAAGGCAGCGAGAAGACTTCGACCGGCGCATAGGTGCCGGCGATGCCGCCATCGTGCACAACGGCCATCTCGATGGTGCCGAGCTGCAGGCCTTCCATCACGGTCGACTCGTTGCCGAGCTGGCCGGCCGGGTAGATTTCGACCTTGAGCTCACCGGCGGTCGCACCTTCAACGTAGGCCTTGAAGGCCATCGCAGCTGCGTGCTTCGGCTGGTCCATGCGGCCGGGCTGGAAGTGGCCGAACTTGATGGTGGTTTCTGCCATCGCGGGCATTGCGGCCATCGTGAAGGCAGCAAGGCCGATGGTAGCGGCAAGGGTTTTGATCATCTTCATTGGGTAGTCATCCTCCCTACGGGTTGAAGTTTAACGAACGTATCCAAAGAGGCTCGGCAGCCACAGCGAGGCGGCAGGAACCAGGATGAGGAGCAGCAGAACCAGAAGTTCAGCCGCAAGGAATGGCAGGATCGCCGAGACGACCCGCGTGAGCGGAATGCGCGCAACGACCGACACCACGAAAAGAACACCGCCCACCGGAGGCGTAATCATGCCGATGGTCAGCGAAAGGATCACGACGAGAGCCGTCTGGATCGGGTGGATGCCCATGGCATCGGCAACTGGCGCCACGATCGGAACGAAGAGCAGGACACCCGGCAGCGTGTCGATGAAGAGGCCCGCCACGAGCAGGAACACGGCGATGGCAAGCAGCAGCGCGACGGGCGGAAGGCCAAGCGACGTGATCGTCGTGGTGATGGCCTGCGGCACCTGCAGAACGGTCAGCAGCCAGGCGAAGGCCGAGGCTGTCGACACGATCATCAGCACGCCCGAAGTCATCAGACCGGCACGGACGAACATGCGCGGCAGCTGGCTCCAGGTGAGGCTGCGCAGTACGAATTTCGTGACAATCAGCGCATAGGCGGCGGCGACAGCGGATGCCTCGGTCGGCGTGAAGACGCCAGAATGGATACCGCCAACGATGATGATGGGCAGCGGCAGCGCGGCAAGGATCGTGCCGGATTCGCGGATAAACTGGCCCCAGGGCTTGCGCGGCTCACCTGCCTTGAAATCGCGCTTCCATGCAAGGTAACCGTTGGTGATCATCAGCGACAGGCCCATCAGGACACCCGGGACGATGCCAGCCACGAACAGCGCGGAGACACTCACCGCATTATCCGACAGCGCATAGATCACCATGATGATCGAGGGCGGAATGATGGAGGAGATCAGCGCCGAGGAGGCCGTGACCGCAGCAGCATATTCAACGCTGTAGCCGGCCTTGCGCATCATCTGGATGGTGACGGCACCAGGGCCTGCTGCATCCGCCAGGGCTGACCCGGAGATGCCTGAGAAGAAGATCGACATCAGCACGTTGGCGTGGCCAAGGCCACCGCGCAAGCGTCCGATGATCTGGCTGGCGAGCGAGAGAAGCCCATCGGTGATCTTGCCGCCCGTCATCAGCTCAGCAGCCAGCACGAAGAACGGGATCGCCATCAGCGGGAAGGAGTCGATACCCGCAAAAAGGCGCTGGGCGATAATCAGGCCCGGATAGCGACCCTCATAGAGGATAGCGAGCAGTGACGCGCCACCCATGACGACTGCCACGGGTACGCCGAGCACAAGCATGACAACGAAGGCGGCGAACAGGATCGTGCTCATTCTGCCACCTCGACAGCTTCTTCAGCATCTTTCTTCGGGTTCAGCAGGTCCAGAACCATGTGGACGATGCACATGACCGAGCCGATCGGCACGGCCAGATAGATGGTCCACATGGGCAACTGGAGCATGGTGGAACGCTGGCGTGCAGCGAACATGGCGTATTTGTAACCGTACCAGGCGAGCGCGGCGAAGAAGAGGAAGGTCAGGATCCAGGCAGCCCACTTGAATGCAGGTTTCAGCTCCATGGACAGGTCGGCGAACAGGGTCACCGCGACGTGCATCCCCTCTCGCAGCGCGAGGCCAGCGCCGAGGAACACGATCCAGATCATCAGGTAGCGCGAGACTTCCTCGATCCAGCCGAAGGAGTAGAGGAAGAAGTAACGTCCAACAACATTGGTGCAAACGAGGGCAAGCATCACCATCAGCATGATGCCAATGACCCAGCCGTTTATGCGTATGATCGTACGGTCGATCGATGCTACCACCGATCGACCTTGCGAATGTGGGAGAGTCACATGTTCCTCCAAAAAACTGCTGGCATGTAACATACAAGTTGATATCACATTCGCAAGACGGTTTTCTGCGTTCTGAGGATTCATCACGCCCATGGCTGTTATCGAACGGTCCAAATCGCTGACGGAAAGAGCCCTTGAGATCATCCGCACCGAAATCATCGAGGGGCGGCACGGCTTCGGTTCAGCCCTCTCGGAAATCACTTTGGCGGAGGAACTGGGGATAAGCCGGACGCCGGTTCGCGAGGCCCTCGCCCGCCTGCAACAGGAGGGGCTGGTCGTGGTGCGGCCACAACGGGGCACCTTCGTCTTCCAGCTCTCGGCCGACGAATATGTGGAAATCTGCGATTGCCGTACGGTTCTGGAGAGAGCCGCCTTCCGCATGGCCGTTGCCAATGACCGTGAAGCGCTGATCAAGCGCTGGTCGGCGATCTGCGAAGCGATGCTGAAGGCACGGGAGGCCAATGACACCGCCGAATATCTGCGGCAGGATAGTGCCTTTCACGAAGGCCTGTTCGAGCACTGCCACAATCGGTTCCTGCGCGACAGCTACCGGCTGATTTCGGGCCGGATGGCGGCACTGCGAACCTACATCGGCGCGGAACCGGACCACATGGCGAAGAGCTTCCGCGAGCATTTCGAGATCACGGAAGCGGCTGCAGCCGGGGACATCGAAAAGGGCCTCGCCCTGCTCGAAGGCCACATCGGTCTCAAGGAAGGTTCTTACTGGCGCATCAAGAACGAGAACATCGCGCCGACGTCACTCAAATAGCGCGAACGCCTGAACTGCCGGTCGCCTTTCATGGCGGGCTTCGCTGATGCAACCAACTTCCGGGCCGAGCGTTGATCGCGCCTCAAGCTCAAACCGGAAGCCGCGCATCTTGAACAACGAACTAGCTGACATTTTCCCCGGCAACAGCCTCATGGCCGGAGTCATGCGCGGCCGGAACTGGGCTGACATGCCGTTTGGCGAGCCTCAGGACTGGCCCGATGCGTTGAAAATCCCGTTGCGCATGCTGCTGACTTCGCGTTTCGAGATGTGGATTGGCTGGGGGCCGGATCTCCGCTTCTTCTACAACGACGCCTATGCTCCAACGCTCGGCATCAAGCATCCTGATGCCCTGGGCCGGCCGTTGCACGAGGTCTGGTCGGAGGTCTATGCCGATGTGGCCGATCAGGTTGAGCGGGTGAAAGCCGGTGAAGGCACCTGGAACAAGGCGCTGCTCCTGCTGCTTGAACGCAACGGCTACCCGGAAGAAACCTATCACAGCTTTTCCTATAGCCCGCTTTTCCAGTTCGACGGCTCGGTCGGCGGGCTGCTCTGCGTGGTCACGGAAGAGACCGCACGTGTGATCAGCGAGCGCCGGCTGGAAACGCTGCGACAGCTTGGCAACGCACTTGCAACGGTGACCGACAGGGCCAGTCTTCATGGGGCGGTGCGTTCGGTCTTCGCATCCAACCAAAAGGATTTTCCTTTTGTGGCGCTCCAGCTGGCGGGCGATTCGCTACATGAAGATGACGCTTCGATCATCAAGGCGATGCGCGAAATGCTGCCGAAGACATTCGATGTAGACGGAGGAATCTTCGATTTGCCGGCGGGCGAGACGTGGCCTTCTGGTGACTGGGACAGCCCGCCTGTGCGCGCGATTGCCATCGGCATCCCGGCACTTGGCAGCGAAACCACCGCAGGGTCGCTCATCCTCAGCCTCAATCCCTATCGCGCAGACGATCAGGATGTGCTGAATATCGCCCGGCTCATCGCCGGCCAGATCGGCAACGCGCTGGCGCATGTGGTTGCGCTCAGCAACGAACGGCGCCGGGCTGACCGGCTCTGGAGCGTTTCGCGTGATCTCATGCTGATCATTGATTCGGATGGCATTTTTCGTTCAGTGAGCCCGTCCTGGACCCGCATTCTCGGTCATCCGGTCGAGGAGGCAATCGGTCGGCATTTCAGCGACTTCATGCATCCGGACGACATTGCCTCCAGCACCGAGGCCCTGCGACATGCGCTGAACGACCGGGAGCTTACCAACTACGAGAACCGCTTGCGGGCCGTGGACGGCACTTACCATCGCCTCCAATGGCATACGACGAAGGATGACGGGCTCGTCTATGCCTATGGTCGCGATGTAACGGAGCGGCGCGAAGTCGAAGAGGCGCTGACTGAAAGCCGTGAACAGTTCCGCAGGCTGGTCCAGGGCGTCACTGACTATGCCATCTACATGCTCGATCCGGAGGGGCACGTATCCAGCTGGAACGAAGGCGCGCGCCGCATCACGGGCTACGAGCCGAACGAGATCATCGGACAGCACTATGCCTGCTTCTACACCGACGAAGACCGCGAAAGGGAAGAACCCTGCAAGGCGCTGGAAATCGCTCGCATGGAAGGGCGATTCCTTGCGGATGGGTGGCGCGTTCGCAAGGACGGGGAGCGCTTCCGGGCAAGCGTGGTGATCGACGCCATTCGCGACGACGACGGGAGACCCATCGGCTTTGCCAGTGTGACCCGCGACATTACCGAGCGCGAGGAGTCCCAGCGCCAGCTCGAGCGGGCGCGCGAGGCGCTGTTCCACAGCCAGAAGATGGAAGCGATCGGCCAGCTTACGGGCGGCATTGCCCACGACTTCAACAACCTGCTCATGGCCGTCATGAGCAGCCTGGAGCTCCTGCGCAAGCGGCTACCGGCCGACCCTGTATCGGAACGGCTGCTCCACAATGCACTCGAAGGCGCGCAGCGGGGCGCAACACTCACCCAGCGCATGCTCGCCTTTGCGCGCAGGCAGGAGCTCAACGTCGACAGCGTTGACGTGGCCGAGCTCCTCTCCGGCATGAATGACCTGGTGCAGAGGTCGATCGGTCCGGAATGGCCGATCACCACACGCTTCCCGCTTCGGCTGCCGGCCGTCCACGCCGATGCCAATCAGCTCGAAATGGCGCTCCTCAATCTCATCGTAAACGCGCGCGACGCAACGCCCGCGGGCGGTCCCATCGTGATCAAAGGCAGCTGCGAAAACGTGAAGGCCGGCTCTGCGACAGGGCTGGCGCCGGGCAGCTATGTCCGGATCGAGGTCCGGGACAAGGGCACCGGCATGGACAGCGAGACGGTGCGCCGGGCCACCGAGCCCTTCTTCACCACGAAGGGCGTCGGCAAGGGCACCGGCCTCGGCCTCTCCATGGTCCACGGCATGGCGCAGCAGCTGGGCGGAACGTTCGAGCTGGTGAGCGATGTCGGTCAGGGAACGAGCGCCATCCTGTGGCTGCCGGTCTCCGACTGCGAGAAGACGAAACCCGCCGCCCCGGCGCACGAGGAAACGCCCCCGGTGAAGTCCCGTCTTACGATCCTCGCCGTCGATGACGACCCACTGATCCGCATGAACACTGCTGCAATGCTGGAGGATCTCGGACACGACGTGATCGAAGCGCACTCAGGTTCGGACGCTCTAAGAAAGTTCAAGTCGCGTCCGGATATCGATCTACTGATCACCGACCAGGCAATGCCGAACATGACGGGCATCCAGTTGATCGCCGAGATCGAGGTGCTCCGACCCAACATGCCGATCATTATCGCCAGCGGCTATGGCGACGGTCTCGAAGTGCCGGGGCGCGAGATCGAACGCATCGGCAAGCCCTACGACCAACGCCGCCTCGCCGAAGCCATCGCCAAGGTCATGGGCGCACAGGTGGGGTGATTTTCAGCGGGTGGTGGTGATCCCGACAGGATTCGAACCTGTGACCCCCAGATTAGGAATCTGGTGCTCTATCCTACTGAGCTACGGGACCGAAAAGGTGCGGCACACATAGCGTGCCCGCCGCCGTTCGCCAAGATGTTTTACTCGAACATGGGCGGCAGGTGCAAGGAATTCACCCTGCGCCCAGCGCTCTTTCCGCAAGGCGCACCCAATAGCTCACGCCATAGGGGATGATGTCGTCGTTGAAGTCGTAATACGGGCTGTGGAGGTCAGCGCTGTCGCCGTTGCCGATGAAGATCATCGCGCCGGGGCGTTCCTCCAGCATGTAGGAGAAGTCCTCTCCCGCCATGATCGGCGCAACGTTTGATTCGACCTGCCCGGCACCGGCCACGTCCGCCGCGACCTCTGCAGCCAGTGCGGTCTGGGCCGGATCGTTGAAGGTCACCGGGTAGTTTGGTGTGTAGTCAACCATTGCTTCCGCGCCATAGGCCGACGCAATGCCGGTGCACAGAGCCTGAATGCGTTCCGCGGCGGCGGCCGCCACTTCCTGGCGCAGGCTGCGAACCGTGCCCAGCATGGAAACACGCTCGGGGATGATGTTATGGCTGTCGCCCGCATTGAGCTTCGTTATCGAGACGACCAGCGCGTCGGTAGGGTCCGTCGAGCGGGAGGTGACTGTCTGAAGTGCAGTAATAATCTGGCTGGCGACGATGATCGGATCAATCGTCGTGTGTGGCATGGCCGCGTGGCCGCCCTTGCCGATGATGGTGATCTCGAGTTCGGCTGTCGCTGCCATGATGGGGCCCGGGCGAATGGCGAAGCTGCCCACCGGTATTCCGGGCATGTTGTGCATGCCGAAGACGGTGTTGATGCCGAACCGCTCCATCATGCCTTCGTTGACCATCTCGCGGCCACCGCCGCCGCCCTCTTCCGCAGGCTGGAAGATCACGGCGACAGAACCGGAAAAATTGCGCGTTCGTGCCAGATGCTTGGCGGCTCCAAGCAGCATGGTCGTGTGGCCGTCATGGCCGCAGGCATGCATCCGACCCGGGATCTTCGAGCGGTAAGGGAGATTGGTCTGCTCCTCGATGGGCAGCGCATCCATGTCGGCGCGCAGACCGACGACGTCCCCCGGACCCCTGGAGCCTCGTATCACGCCAACGACGCCGGTGCGGCCCAGTCCGGTAACGACCTCATCGCAGCCGAAGGCCCGTAACGAGTCGGCAACGAAGCTCGCTGTATCCTCCACGTCGAAAAGTAGTTCAGGCTTCTCGTGCAGCATGTGGCGCCAACGCCGCGCTTCGTCGTGGAGATCAGCAATGTCAGCTACCAGAGCCATGAAAAGTCCTTTGCACACGCAATTGTGGTCCCGCTGTCGCAGGTCCCTTGCTTGCCATCTTACCGTCACAAGCTTTAAATAGCAGGAACATTGTCATGGGAACAGACAATTGGGCGACGCCACTCTGGGCCTTACGAGACAGGAAGTGTATCCAATGAATATCGTAGACCTGAAGCGGCCGGTATGGGCCAAATTGCTTATTGCGGGCGCTGTCGCGCTCGTCATGTCCGCCTCAGCCAGTGCAGGTCCGTATCTTCTCATGGATGTCGGATCCGGCAGGGTCATCGCCCAGGAAGATGCCTTTACCCGCTGGCATCCCGCCTCCCTCACCAAGCTCATGACCGGCTATGTGGCCTTTCGCATGATCCAGAACGGCGATGCAATGTTGCAGACGCCGATCACGATCACAGCAGCGGCGGCCAAGCTTCCGCCTGCCAAGATGGGATATCCGGTGGGCTCGCAGCTGACGCTGGAGACGGCGCTCAAGATCATCATGGTCAAGTCGGCGAATGACGTGGCGCGCTCGATCGCGGACAGCCTCGCTGGCTCGGAAGAGCTGTTCGCCGCCTGGATGAATGCCGAAGCCGGACGGCTTGGCATGCGGGACACTCACTTCGTCAACGCCCATGGCCTGCATACACCGCAGCAGTATACGACCGCGCGGGATCTCGCGATCCTTACGCGCGCGATCCGCACCGAGTTCCCGCAATACGCCGGGTTGTTCTCGATCGAGGGCATCCAGTCGGGCAAGTCGAAGATGCCGAACGGCAATCCGCTCGTCGGGCGCTTCCCGGGCACAGACGGCATGAAGACCGGCTACATCTGCGCATCCGGGTTCAACCTGATTTCCACTGCGACGCGCAACGGCCGCACGCTGGCGGTGGTCGTGCTTGGCTCGCTGTCGCAGACGGAGCGCGCGGAGACCGCTGCCGCCCTTCTGGCCGAAGGGTTCAAGCGTGGTGGCGGGTCCGGCGTGCCGATCACAAATATGCAGCGCACCGCAAACGTGTCCGGCCCTTATGATATTTCGAAGTCGATCTGCACGGCGGAAGCTGCAGCCAAGCGCAGCGAGAAGCGCGACAAGCAGGGTCGTCTCGTCTTCAGTTCACCGCACATGTCTCCAATGACGCGCGAACCCCGTCTCGTGCAGGTTGGGCTGCTCAGCAGCGGCGTTGCCGCCGTGAAGCCCAATGGCAAGGTTGCCATCGGCCAGATGGTCAATGTTCCGCTGCCTACGCCGCGTCCGGACTACACTCCGCTCGCTTATGGTCAGGGCGGTTGAACCGTCGCACGGCCGCTGGCCATGCACGAAGCGTTACTGGCTTCAGCCCCTGGACTTCTCGATGAGAAAACGGTGACCGCCAGCAACCGTGGCGGTTTCCACAAGCTTGTGGTTCTCCTGCTGGCAAAAGGCGGGGATGTCGATCACCGCCAGCGGGTCCGTGGTCTCGAGCCAGATGCGTGATCCGGGTTGCATGTCCGCCAGCCGCTTGCGCGCCTTCAGAACAGGCAGGGGGCACTTGAGCCCCCTCAGATCATAGACCTCAGCTTCAGACATCAGCCGTCAGTTGCCCATGATGCGCGCGAACAGACCGCTAAACGCTGAACGGCGCTGCGGCGCCTTCTGCTGCTCGATGGCTGCGGCAAGTTCCTGCTGCTCTTCCGTGCTGGGAGCTGGCGAAGGGATGCTCGAGACTGCCGTTGGCGCCGGGTCTGCAGCGGCCGGGGCTGCTGCAGTCTTGGCCTGCTGCAGTCGCGTCGCAAAGGCTACCGGAGCCGCTGGTTCAGCGACAGGCGCAGGGTTCGCCGCAACAGCAACAGGCGCCGGCGCAGCCTCGGGCTCGGTCTTTGCAGGTTCAGCCTTGGCTATGGCCGTCGGCGAAGGCAGTGAAGGCGGACGGGCCGCAACCTTCTCGCCACGGGCGCGGCGACGCGACCAGTCTGCGACCAGCTTTGCCTCGTCAAAACCCAAGATCGTCGGCTTTGGCGGTTCGGCGCTGCCAGCCCAGAAGGATTGGGCGCGGGTGAACTCCTTGTCCTGCTCCTTCTTGTGCTGCTCGTAGCGGACAGACAGCCACTCCGGCACGCTCGATGGCGGGCAGGCTTCGGTCGGACGGAAAGTGTGACCCTCAGCCGGGATGCGGTTGAACTGATACTGCTTCTCGCAGACATCAACCTTCGGCGGCTGCTTGGTGATCTCGAAGTGGTCGTAGCCAACCTTGAGCATCTTCCAGAACTCGAAGTTCGGATCGTCCTTGTAGCGGGCCATGTTCTTCGGCGTCATGCGGAACGGGTAGGCCTGAATCTGGAAAGCAGCCTGGCCACCCGCAAACGCGTCGCGTGCGAAGGCGTAGATCTCCTCGATCTGCGGATCCGTCATGGAGTAACAGCCGGCAGAGGAGCAATCGCCGTGGACCATCAGGTGCACGCCCGAGCGACCGTTGGCGCGATCGTAGGCGTTCGGGAAACCGATGTTGAAGGACAGGTGATAGGACGAGTTCGGGTTCATCTGCGCGGGCGTGACCGTGTAGAAGCCCTCCGGCGCCTGGCGGTCGCCTTCCAGGAACTTCGGTCCCAGCTCGCCCGACCACTTGCAGATCTCGTAGCTCGCGATCAGGTCAAACTTGCCGTTGTTCTTCTGCTTCCAGACCTCAAGAACGCTCTCTTCCTTGAAGATGCGCATGAGGATGGGGGACGTTTTCTTCATCCCCTTGGCGCTCATCTCGGCAACGATCTTGGAGGGCAGCTGACGCTGCGCCTTCTTGGGAGCGATATCTTCGAGGGTGCCTCCACTACATCCCGCTATCGTAGCAAGAGCCACGGAAAGGATGAAAGCACGTGCAATGCGGTTTTTCATACGCTACCTGCTGGTCCAATTGCCCGCCCGCCAGCGGCTGGCTCCCCAGTTAGAACCCACATGCTTGATAAAGTGTTACTCGAAGCACCCAATTCTGAGTCGATCTAACATCGAAGTCCAACGGCGCGCAAGAATAGCACCGTAAGATTACGCGGAGGATGCCCGCTTACGGCCGCCGTTGAGGTAGCCGAAGCGTCCTTTAATACAGAAGGCGTAGGGGCACCCCGGACCCGGGGCGCGCTTCGAAAGGTTAGAGGGTGCGGCCGATTGCGAGGAACTTTTCGCGGCGCAGTTCGCGGTAGTCCTGACCGAGGGCGGCCAGATCCGCGAAACCCTTCTCGATGGTGCGGCCCGTCAGCTCGATCGTCGCCTCGCGGTCACGGTGGGCACCACCAAGCGGCTCAGGGATGATGCCGTCGATGACCTTGAGCTGCAGGAGATCCTGCGCGGTGATCTTCATGTTGGTCGCCGCATCCTTGGCGCGCGTCGGGTCGCGCCAGAGAATACTGGCAGCACCTTCCGGCGAGATCACCGAATAGATCGAATGCTCCAGCATGTAGACGAGGTTCGCCGTGGCAATGGCAATTGCGCCGCCCGAACCGCCTTCGCCGATGACCACCGAAATGTTTGGCACCTTCAGCGACAGACATTTGGAGGTGGAGCGCGCAATCGCTTCTGCCTGGCCGCGCTCTTCCGCACCAACACCGGGATAGGCGCCGGCGGTATCAACGAGCGAGATGACCGGGACGCCGAAACGGTCGGCCATATCCATGATGCGGATCGCCTTGCGGTAGCCTTCAGGGCGGGCCATGCCGAAGTTGTGCTTAAGACGGCTCTGGGTGTCGTTGCCCTTTTCCTGGCCGATAATGGCGATCGACTGCCCCTTGAAGCGGGCAAAGCCCGCTACCACGGCCTGGTCCTCGCCAAAATTGCGGTCACCCGCCAGAGGCGTGAAGTCAGTGAACAAGGCACGCACGTAGTCCATGCAATGCGGACGGTCCGGATGGCGGGCCACCTGAGCCTTCTGCCAGGGCGTCAGAGCCTTGTAGAGATCGCGGAGCGCATCCTTGGAGCGCTTTTCCAGCCGGGAAATCTCATCGCCAACATCGACCGCCTCGCCAGCATCCGAGAGCTTCTTCAGCTCAAGGATCTTGCCTTCAAGGTCGGCGACCGGCTTTTCGAAATCTAGATAATTGTACATCAACCCGCCAAACGGTAGGAATTAGTGAGGTAGAGCTACTCTTACATGCTCGGCTAACCAGTGGGGTCTCACATAGCGACCAACCACCTAATCGGCAAGCGGATGGTTGTTCTGAACCAGATCTCGAAGCCGTTTTTCCAGCACATGCGTGTAAATTTGCGTCGTTGAGATATCACTATGACCCAACAACTGCTGAACAGAGCGTAAATCCGCACCATTTTGCAGAAGGTGGCTGGCAAAAGCATGACGCAATACATGTGGCGATGTTTTGGCAGCCGAGATTCCTGCCCTGGCGCTCAAGCCCTTTAATTCGCGCGCGAATACCTGGCGGGGCAAATAGCCCTCCTTCGAAGCGGCAGGGAAAAGCCATGAGCTTTGCGCCCAGCCAGGATGCCGCGCGCGCTCGTCCAGCCATGCGGTCATGGAGCGCTTGGCGTTGGTTGAAAGCGGGACCATCCGCTCCTTACGGCCCTTACCCCTGACCACAAAGAAGCGCTCGTTGCGCTTCGCCACCGTTGCCGGCAGCGCGACCAGCTCCGAAACACGCAGGCCCGATGCGTAGAGCAGTTCGAGAAGGGTCGATAGCCGCTGTGCCGCAAACCGCTCTGACGAGCCTGGCTGGGCGCGGCCGATTTCTTCTTCTGCGCGGTCCAGAAGCTTCTTCACTTCGTTTTCGGAAAGAAGCTTCGGCAGCGCCCTGCCCTTCTTTGGCGCATCGAGCAGGCCGGTCGGGTCATCCGTGCGGATACCTTCGGCGTAGAGAAACTTGAAGAACTGCCGAATAGCCGATGTCTTGCGCGCCTGGGTGCTGGCGGCGAAATGGCGCCGGCCCATGTCCGCGATCCAGGAGCTGACGCCCGCTGGACTTGCTGTCGCAAGGCTGCCTCCGCCGGCGGAGAAGAATGCATCCGCATCCTCAAGATCGCGCCGGTAGGAGCTCAGCGTGTTGTCGCTCGCGCCACGCTCGGCAGCCATCATCTCAAGGAAGGCCTCGATTCGAACCCCGGATCCACTCATTGCAGCTTCTCCACCGGTACCTCCAGGATAGTCTCGACCCTCTTGGGCTCAACGAACGTAACCAGAGCGAACATCACGGCATAAATAACGCATCCCAGCAGGAGGAGGATAAGAATGAGCCGGGTAAGGGTGGGCATAGGTGGTGTTTTCCTATTCCTGTTTTCCAAAGACCAGCTTATGGATGGCGATAGAACCCTACATTATACCCGTATTGTTACCAGCCGCTTGACGTAGAATGTCTTTTGATGTCGAAACCCGGCCCATGAAGGTCGCGAGTGTGCCACAAACCGTCGACACTGCCCGTCTGCTCAAGCGGCTAGGACGGAGAAGCATTGTTTTTGTCGGCATCATGGGCGCTGGCAAGACGGTTATCGGCCGAAAAGTCGCTTCTCTCTGTAATCTTCCCTTCGTCGACAGCGACCATGAGATCGAAAAGGTCTCGCGGATGTCGATCCCGGAACTTTTCTCCGCCTATGGCGAACCGGAATTCCGTGCACTTGAAGAACGCGTAATCGAACGCCTGTTGCGCAACGGGCCGCAGGTTCTTTCCACCGGTGGCGGCGCATTCATGAGTGAGGCGACCCGCGAAGTGGTGAAGCGCCGCGGAGTGTCCGTCTGGCTCAATGCCGACATCGACACGCTGATGAACCGCGTTTCCAAGCGGCAGAACCGTCCGCTCCTCGCTACCGAGGATCCGAGGGCGGTGATGGAGCGATTGATGGCTCTGCGCTATCCGGTATATGCGAACGCCGACGTGATGATCCATTCGCGCGACGATTCCAAGGATCAGATCGCAAGCGAAGTCCTGTTGGGTCTCACCAAACATCTGGCCGCGCGGCGTAGAAGGAAAAGAAAAGCAAAATGACCACGGCGGAACCGCACGAAACGATTCGCGTCGGCCTGGAAGAGCGGGCCTACGACATTCTGATTGGCGCCAATCTGCTGGAGCGGGCCGGCGAAGAGATCGCGGCGCGCATGCCGGGTGCCCGTGCCGCAATCGTTACCGACGAGAATGTCGCCGCCATCCATCTGAAGGCGCTTGAAGCAGGCTTGGCCAAGGCCGGCATCCAGAGCACAGCGGTGGTCGTGCCCGCCGGCGAGCAGAGCAAGAGCTTTTCCGTTCTGCAGACCGTTGTTGACGCCATTCTCGCCGCGCGTCTCGAACGCCGCGACGTGGTGATCGCGCTTGGCGGCGGTGTTGTGGGCGACCTTTCCGGCTTTGCTGCCGGTATCATCCGTCGCGGCATGGATTTTGTGCAGGTGCCTACCTCGCTTCTGGCGCAGGTCGACTCTTCCGTCGGCGGCAAGACCGGCATCAATACCGCACATGGCAAGAACCTTGTCGGGGTCTTCCATCAGCCCAAGCTCGTGTTAGCCGATACGTCCGTGCTGGACACGTTGCCGGAGCGCGAGTTCCGTGCAGGCTATGCCGAGACGGTAAAGTACGGGCTTATCGACCGGCCGGACTTCTTCGAATGGCTGGAAGCCAACTGGCGCGAAGTCTTCGCCGGCGGTCCGGCCCGTGCGCGCGCCATCGCGGTGGCCTGCCAGTCAAAGGCGGAGGTCGTCGCGCGTGATGAACGTGAAACCGGTGACCGCGCGCTTCTGAACCTTGGGCACACCTTCGGCCATGCGCTGGAAGCGACTACGGGCTACGACAGCGCCCGCCTTGTCCACGGCGAAGGCGTGGCCATCGGCATGGCGCTGGCGCACCGCTTCTCGGCCCGACTCAATCTTGCCAGTCCGGATGACGCAGTGCGCGTCGAAGCGCATCTCACGCAAGTTGGCCTGCCGACAAAGCTCTCCGACATTCCGGGCGAGCTACCGGATGCGGAACAGCTTCTTGCCTACATCACGCAGGATAAGAAGGTTTCGCGCGGTGCGCTTACCTTCATCCTGACGCGCGGCATCGGCCAGTCCTTCATCGCCAAGGACGTGCCTTCGTCCGAAGTTCTCACCTTCCTGAGGGATAGCCTGGCACGATGAACCTAGAGCTTGCGATAGCGGTTGGCGCCATTCTGGTGCTGGTCATTCTCGCGTTCCTTTTCTCGGGAACCGAGGCCGCGATCACTGCAAGCTCCAAGGCCCGCCTGCACAATCTCGAGAACAACGGAGACAGCAAGGCAAGACGAGTTACGAGGCTCAATGCAGAGCGTGACCGGCTGCTGGGGGCTCTGCTCATCGGCAACAATCTCGTCAGGATCCTTGCTGCGGCTTTGGCCACGAGCATCCTGACGGCCCTGTTCGGCCCGATCGGCATTCTCTACGCCACGGTGACCGTAACCGTCATTTTCGTGATCTTTTCGGAAATCCTGCCGCGATCCTGGGCGCTGGTGCATCCTGAGCAGACGGCGCTCTCGCTTTCCGGCTTCGCACGGCTCGCCCATGTGATTTTCGGGCCGCTTTCGCTGGCAGCCAATGCCATCGTCCGCTTCGTACTCGGACTGTTCGGGACCCGTTTTTCGCGCGAAACGCCGATGCTTTCTGCTCATGATGAACTGCGTGGCGCCGTCGAAGTTCTCCAGCAGGAGGGCTCGATGGTCAAGCAGGACCTGGACCGCGTTGGCGGGCTACTGGACCTGAACGAGCTCGAAGTCTGCGATATCATGGTCCACCGCACCGCGATGCGCTCGGTGAACGCGGACAATCCGCCCGCCATGGTGGTCGATGAGATCCTGAAGAGCCCCTACACGCGCACGCCCATCTGGCGCGGTAGTGCCGAGAACATCATCGGCGTCGTGCATACCAAGGACTTGCTGCGTGCACTGCATGCCGACAACCGGCCCGAACACATCGACATTACGAAAATCGCAAAAACGCCGTGGTTTGTGCCGGACACAACCAGCCTGCAGATGCAGCTCAACGCCTTCCTGCGCCGCAAGGCCCACATGGCCATTGTCGTGGATGAGTACGGTGAAGTGCAGGGGCTCGTGACGCTCGAGGACATCATCGAGGAAATCGTCGGCGATATCGCGGACGAGCATGACGTCGAGGTTCAGGGTGTGCGCCAGGAGGCCGACGGGTCAATCGTGGTCGAGGGCTCAGTGCCGATCCGGGACCTGAACCGCGCGCTCGACTGGAATCTGCCGGACGAGGAAGCGACAACGATCGCAGGCCTCGTCATCCACGAGTCGCAGACGATCCCGGAGGAGAAGCAGGCGTTCACCTTCTTCGACAAGCGCTTCATCGTGATGAAGCGCGAGAAGAACAGGATCACCCGCCTGCGCATCCGCCCGATCGGCGTGGATGAAGCTGTAAAGCTACGGTAAGCTTTTCCGTAAGCTTACCAGCGGGTGGGCTCTCCAAGAGCGCTCGGCTCAATCGCCAGTGCGTGCACGCCGCCCTTTAGCTCATCGGCTAGTAGCGTGTTGACCGCACGGTGTCGCTCGACGCGGCTCATGCCTTCGAAGGCCTTCGAAACAATCCGCACACGGAAATGTGTCTCGCCGTTGGCTTCGAACTGCTCTTCACGACCTTCATGAACATGATGGTGGCCAGCGTGGAGATGACTCTCGTTGATCACCACAAGCCGCTCCGGCGAGAAATGCGCCGTGAGCTTGTCCTCGATCGCTTTTTGGATAGACAAACCGAACTCCTGATACCATATGTGGCCCATTCCCACTTTGTCGTAGATTCCACCGACCGCGAGGGCTGGCGGATCCAAGCGTGGAATAGGTGACACCGTCACCGCGATAGTACCGCCTGCAACAGGGCAGACGGTGCAGCCCTTTTGACAGAAGCCAGCAGGACAGCCAACGGCTTTAGACTGGATCTTCATCGAAAGCATCGATGGCGGAAAATGTCAATTCTTGTTTCGGAGCCTCAGTAGGCGGTACCTTAAGACTCGTTAGCTGGATTTACGAAGGGCATGAAACTCAACTCGAAATACTTCGAGAAGATCCGCATCCGTCCCGACCCCACCACCAAGCAACCGCAGGAGCGGAAGTGCCAGTGGGATGGGTGCGACGGGGCTGGAACGCATCGCGCGCCGGTGGGCCGCGATCGCGAAGGCGAATACTTCTTCTTCTGCTTTGATCACGTTCGCGAATATAACAAGAATTACAATTACTTCTCCGGCCTCAAGGACGGCGATATCTCACGTTTCCAGAAGGAAGCGCTGACAGGAAACCGGCCGACCTGGAAGTTCGGGTCAAATGCCAGCGGTCAGGCGGCGCCCGACTTCGCGCCGTTCCGGTCCGGAAACGCGGCGCATTTCCGCCGCATGGGTGATCCGCTCAACCTGTTTCGCGAGCGTCAGGAACGCGCAGGCAATCACACGCGCGTGGTCAAGCCTCTGGAAGCAAAAGCGCTCGAAACTCTCGGTTTGGATGCGAAGGCCACTGGCGCAGACATCAAGTCGCGCTATAAAGAGTTGGTAAAACGCCATCATCCTGATGCGAACGGTGGCGACAGGGGATCGGAAGAGCGTCTGCGCGACGTGTTGCAGGCCTACCGCATTCTAAAACAATCGGGTTACTGTTAGCCCAGGTCTCTGTTATGAGACCATCCGACACAACGAAATGCGGCGCGAACGCGGCTTCGCGCGCGCGGAGGAATGATGAACAAGATCGACCGCGACATATCCAATCTGCCGGATACGACCGTTTCGGTACGGGACACCTTCGGCTTTGAATCGAACATGGTCGTGCCAGCATACTCGCAGACCGATCCCAATGTTCCGGACCTCGACCCGGACTACCTGTTCGACCCGCAGACCACGCTCGCGATCCTGGCAGGCTTTGCCTACAACCGTCGCGTGATGGTGTCTGGCTACCACGGCACGGGTAAGTCCACCCACATCGAGCAGGTTGCCGCCCGCCTCAACTGGCCGTGCGTTCGCATCAACCTCGACAGCCACGTGAGCCGTATCGACCTCGTCGGCAAGGACGCCATCGTGCTCCAGGACGGCAAGCAGGTGACGGAATTCCGCGACGGCATTCTTCCCTGGGCCTACCAGCGCAATGTCGCTCTCGTGTTCGATGAGTATGATGCCGGTCGCCCGGACGTGATGTTCGTCATCCAGCGCGTGCTTGAATCCTCCGGTCGCCTGACGCTGCTCGACCAGAGCCGCGTGCTGCGCCCGCATCCTGCCTTCCGCATCTTCGCGACCGCCAACACGGTCGGTCTTGGCGATACGACCGGCCTCTATCACGGCACGCAGCAGATCAACCAGGCCCAGATGGACCGCTGGTCGATCGTGACGACGCTGAACTACCTGCCGCACGAAAAGGAAGTGGGCATCGTCCAGGCCAAGGCGAAGCACTACCAGAACACGGAAGGTGCCGAGATCGTCAACCGCATGGTGCGCGTTGCAGACATGACCCGCTCTGCCTTCATGAACGGCGATCTGTCGACCGTCATGAGCCCGCGTACGGTGATCATGTGGGCGGAAAACGCCGAGATCTTCGGCGACGTCGGTTTTGCCTTCCGGCTCACCTTCCTCAACAAGTGCGATGAGCTGGAACGCTCGATCGTTGCCGAGTTCTACCAGCGCGCTTTCGGCGAGGAGCTGCCGGAGTCTGCTTCCAACGTGGTCTTGGGATAATCGTTCATCTTCGGGAGGGAGGGAACAATGCAGTATCGGGGTAGCTGTCACTGCAAGGCGGTATCGTTCACAGTCGATGTCGATCTGGCGAACCCGATCACGTGCAATTGTTCCTACTGCCAGCGTCGCGGCAGCATTCTCGCGTTCACTCCGGAGCAGAACTTCTCGCTGGAAAGCGGCAAGGACAAGCTCACCGAGTACCGCTTCAACACGAACAAGATCGAGCACCTCTTCTGCTCGGTCTGCGGCATGGAATCCTTCTCCCAGGGTGAAGCACCCGATGGACGAAGGATGGTTGCCGTCAACGTTCGCTGCCTTGAAGACGTCGATGTTTCAAGCCTTAATCCAACCATGGTGGACGGGCGTTCCCGCTAGCCACCATGCATGACGCCAATTCTCAACGCTGTTCCGGATCATACCCGCCTGCGGGATCCAGGAGCGCGTAAACGCCGGAGTTCTCCTTCGTGAGTAGCCATTCAAATCGCAATCCCGCGCAGCAGCAGCCCGCGTCGCTCGACGCCTTGAAGCGGGCCCTTACTGTCACGGTCAGGGCGATTGCCGGCGACAACGAACTGGACGTCAGTTTTTCCAAGGACAAGCCGGCCATCGTGGGCAATCGTGCCCGCCTGCCGGATCTTGCCAAGAAGCCAACGGCTGAGTCCATCGCCGTGACCCGCGGCACCGGTGACGCGCTGGCCCTTCGCCACGCCTGCCATGACGCCAGCCTGCATGCAAAGCTGGCGCCTCAGGGCGATCAGGCCCGGGCGATCTATGATGCAGTCGAGCAGGCCCGCGTCGAAGCCATAGGCACCCGCGCCATGCTGGGCGTGGCCGACAACATCGCGTCGATGCTCGAGGAGCGGTACGCTCGCATTCCGGTGATGGAAGGCGCCAGCCGCGAGGATGCGCCAATTGAAGATGCCATCGCGCTTATGGTGCGCGAGCGCCTGACCGGCAAACCTGTACCGCAGAGCGGCGAGCGTCTGGTCGCCCTCTGGCGCGACTGGCTGGAAGACAAGGCAGGTGCCGACCTCGACCGCCTGATCGATACGATCAACGATCAGGACACCTTTGCGCGCACCGTCCGCGACCTGCTGGGCGCGATCGAGCTTGGCGAGGAGCTCGGCGAAGAGGACCTTGAGTCTGAGGACGAGCCCGCGGATGACCAGCCGCAGGGAGAGGACAGCGAAGAGGAAGGCGGCGAGGACCAGTCCGAGTGTGAGCGCACCCAGGCTGAGGACGCCGAAGCCTCCGGCGAAGAAAACGAGTCCGGAGAGAGCGAAGCTTCCAGCACCACGTCCGAAGAAGTGATGGACCCGGACCTCGACGAGGAAAACGCCGGCGAGGGCCGCCGTCCGGAGAACCCTTTCGATCAGGCTGCCAACGAAATCGACTACAAGCGCTTCACGACCGAGTTCGATGAAGTGGTGGCCGCCGAAGACCTTTGCGACGAAGAGGAACTGAACCGCCTGCGCGGCTTCCTCGACAAGCAGCTTGCGAACCTTCAGGGCGTCGTCGGACGGCTTGCCAACCGCCTGCAGCGTCGCCTGATGGCGCAGCAGAACCGCTCCTGGGAGTTCGACCTCGAGGAAGGCGTGCTGGACCCTGCCCGCCTGCCGCGCATGATCATCGATCCGATGCAGCCGCTCTCGTTCAAGCGGGAGAAGGACACGAACTTCCGCGATACGGTCGTCACGCTCTTGATCGACAATTCCGGCTCGATGCGTGGCCGACCCATTTCCGTTGCGGCAACCTGCGGCGACATCCTCGCACGCACGCTGGAGCGCTGCGGCGTTCGCGTGGAGATCCTCGGCTTTACCACCCGCGCCTGGAAGGGCGGCCAGTCGCGCGAAAAGTGGCTCAAGGACGGAAAGCCTGCGGCTCCCGGCCGTCTGAACGACCTGCGCCATGTCATCTACAAGTCTGCTGACGCCCCGTGGCGGCGCGCCAAGCGCAATCTCGGCCTGATGATGCGCGAAGGCCTGCTCAAGGAAAACATCGACGGTGAAGCCCTGCTCTGGGCCCACCAGCGCCTGATGGCGCGTCCGGAGCAGCGCAAGATCCTGATGATGATTTCTGACGGCGCGCCGGTCGATGACTCAACGCTGTCAGTGAACCCGGGCAACTATCTGGAACGGCATCTGCGTGCGGTCATCGATCTCATCGAGACCCGTTCACCGGTGGAGCTGATCGCCATCGGCATCGGCCACGACGTGACGCGCTACTACCGCCGCGCTGTCACCATCGTCGATGCGGAAGAGCTCGCCGGGGCGATGACCGAGCAGCTTGCTTCCCTCTTCGAGGAAGAAAACGCGCGCGGTGCACGTTCACGCGGTCAGTCGCAACTGCGACGCCGGGCCAGCTAGGCATGTATCTTGGACGGCTCGTCCTTCCGCTTCTTCTAGTTCTGAGTATCTCCAGCCCTTCCGCCACTTTGATGGCGGAAGAGCGTGTTGTTGAAGCCGTCGAGGTCACCACCCGGCCAATACGCTCCTTTCGCATCCGCTCGGACGAAGAACGGTTCGGTTCACTCCAGTTCATCGGCGGATTCGAGCTCAAGTCCTCGTACCCTGAATTCGGCGGCTTCTCCTCGTTTCGCTTCGTCCAGCCAGGCGGTCGGATCGTCGGCGTCACTGACAATGGCATGTGGTTTTTTGCCGGTATCGAACGCGATGAGGCGTTCAGGCCCGTTGGCGTAAGCGATTTCTCCATGCAGCCGATCCTGTCCGGTAATCGCCGGGAAAAGGAGAGCTCGGATGCGGAAGCGGTCGCAATCAAGGGTTCGAAGGCATACGTCGGCTTCGAGCGCCAGCACCGCATCACGCAATTCGAGCTTGGCAATGACCGCGCCGGAAATCCCGAGCGCGACATCCCTCCCCTGATCCCGCTCTACGAACTCAGAACCAACCGCGGCTTTGAAACGCTGGCCTTCGCTCCCGAGGACAGCGCACTCGCCGGCGCGCTGGTTGTCGTCACTGAAAAGAGCCTTGATCAGGCGGGGAATATCTTTGCCGCCGTTCTGGAAGGCCCGCGCGAGGGTATTTTCACGGTGAAGCGGGATGCGGGCTACGACATCACCGACGGTGCTTTCCTGCCCAACGGCGACATGCTGCTGCTGGAGCGGCGATTTTCAGTGTTGAGCGGGGTCGCCATGCGGATACGGCGCATTCCGGCATCAGCCATCGCGCCGGGCCATGTTGCTGACGGAACGGTGCTGCTGGAAGCCGACATGGACTACCAGACCGACAATATGGAAGGGCTGGATGTATGGCGTGCGCCGGATGGCGCACTGATGGTTTCGCTCATGTCGGACGACAACCAGTCGATCTTCCAGCGGAACCTTTATCTCGAGTTCCGCTACGTCGGCAAATAGAAGGCTAGATCACGCGTCGTGCCGACTTGATCATCGGCTGAAAGACCGAGAGCAGCGCTCCGTAAGGGACCAGCATCAGGAGCGCGATGGAAATCTTCACCAGGAAGTCGCCAAGGCCAAGTGACACCCAGAGCGGCACTTCAGGGCCAAAGCCCAACAACGGGACAGCGAAGGCAAGCGAGCCGTCTTCAAGCCCGAGGCTCGTGTCCAGGAAGGCAAAGCGCGCCGCGAAGGCGATGCCGAAGAAGATGATCGTGTCCAGCACCGAGCCACAGAAGCTGGAGATGAACGGCGCCTTCCACCAGGTGCCGTTACGCAGCCTGTCGAAGATCGACACATCGAGCAATTGAGCGCAGAGGAACGCCATGCCGGAGGCGATCGCGATGCGCGGGCTTGCGAGCCAGGCTGAGATGCCGAAAGCGAGGATGAAGCCGATCAGCACCAGCTTGCGTGCAGCGCGCACGCCGAAGGTGCGGTTCGTCAGGTCCGTGATCAGGAAGGCGACCGGATAGGTGAACGCGCCCCAGGTGAGAATTTCTCCCAGGCCGAAATGCTCAAACGGATACTGAACGAGGAAGTTGGATGCGGTAACTACAACCGCCATGGCCACCATGAAGGGCCATACAGGAGTCTGAGAGTTCATTTTTTTAGCCTGGGTGATGGAACCAGTGAGGGTGGGCAGAGCCCACGCCTCTCGGATCTTCAAGCGAAGTTACGCAGCAGCAGCGGCGTCTTCAGCAACCTTCTTGGCGATCTGCTTCTTGAGCAGACGAGCGCGCTGTGACAGGTCGTTGGAGCTTGCCTTGAGCAGGAAAGCGTCCAGACCACCGCGATGCTCAACCGAACGGAGCGCATTTGCCGAAACGCGAAGACGGAAGCTCTGGCCGAGGGCTTCGGACATCAGGGTCACTTCGCAGAGGTTCGGGAGAAAGCGACGGCGGGTCTTGTTGTTGGCGTGAGAGACGTTGTTGCCGCTCATCACAGCCTTGCCAGTAAGTTCACAAGCGCGAGACATATTCGTTCTACCTTATCTTTCGGGCAAACCGGACTGACGCCTTGCGGGCGCAAAGACACCGGCAGCCTCGTGGAAACGGTGCTTCCTTAGAGACATTTCCCAGCAAGGTCAAGCTTTGCCGGGAATTCAGGGGCGGAGCATCCATAGAACGGCCAGATTCTACCTGCGTGATGGATAGAGCAGGAGTAACGGAGAGCTGAATGTCATTGCGCAGAGCAACCCTCGTTCTCGCGGCGGTTTGTACCGCCATCATGAGCCTTGCGGCAAGCGCTCAGGCGCAGCGGATGCAATACGACGTCTCGCTGCTGGGGCTTCCCATCGCGCGCGCCGTGTTTGACAGCCGCTTCAATGATGCAGGCTTCGCCATTTCCGGCTCGTTCTGGAGTGCAGGTATCGCGCGCATCTTCGACAAGACGGACGGCACCATTACGGTCACCGGCAGGTTTGACGGCGGAGAAAGCCGGCCGCAGGAGTATGCGCTGAACTACGTGAGCGGCAAGAAGAAGCAGCTGACGCAGATCCAGTTCAACGGGGCACGGGTGACCAACACGGTCAACGAGCCGCCATTGCGCAAGCGCGGTTCTGACTGGGTACCGCTGCAGGACGAACATCTCGCTCGGGTGGCGGATCCCATCACCGCCTTGCTGATGCCCGCGGACAATGCTGCAAACGTATGCAACCGGACGGTCAGGGTCTACGACGGTGAAGCGAGGGTCGACCTGGTGCTGAGGCCTGCGCATCCATCGGACAATTTCCGCTCGGCTGAGGTCACCTGCGTCGCGCAGTTTGTGCCGGTGGCCGGCTATCGCCCGAACCACTCGACCATCAAGCATCTGCGCGACAAGGCGAAAATCCGCATTGGTTTTGCACCCGTCGGCAATCAGAGGCTTTATTCTCCCGTAGAAGCAAGTATTGGTACGAAAATCGGGACCGTGTACGTCAAGGCGCGGCCTGCATAACGCGCTTTTCGGGGGGCTCCTTTATGGTCCGCGCTACGCTTGTCGGCCTTTCAACGTTCGCCATGTGGGCGCCGCTTGCGCTGCTCACCGCCTTTTCGGGCGACGTGCCCCCATTTCTGCTTTCGGCCATCGCCTTCGCCATCGGCACCGCAGTCGGCATCCTCGCCCAGGTTGTCTTCCCGTCTTTCCGGCAGCGGGCGCACGTGCCGCCAGCAGCCTGGCTGGTCGGCATTGCAGGCCTGTTCGGATATCATTTTCTCTATTTTACGGCGCTGAAGAACGCACCGGCAGTCGAGGCGAACCTCATCTCCTACCTCTGGCCGCTGCTGATCGTGCTGGGATCGGCGTTGATGCCGGGCGAACGGCTCGGCTGGCACCATATCCTGGGGGCCATTGCCGGCCTTGCCGGTACGGTGCTGATCGTTGCGAAGGGCGGCAGCCTTTCGTTCGAGGGTCAGCATTCGGTGGGCTATCTTGCGGCTGCAGGGGCTGCGATCTTCTGGTCCAGCTATTCGCTGCTGTCACGGCGGTTCGGGGCGGTGCCGACGAGTACCGTCACCTGGTTCTGCGGCGCGACGGCGGTGCTTTCCGCCCTCTGCCATGTGCTGCTTGAACCGACGATCTGGCCAGCGAACAGTGCTGAGTGGATCGCTGTGATCCTCATGGGCCTGTTTCCGCTTGGCGCTGCCTTCTTCACCTGGGACTACGGCGTGAAGCACGGAAACATCCAGCTGATCGGCTCTGCGAGCTACGTGATACCGATGTTCTCCACGCTGCTCCTGATCATCGCTGGAAGGGCGGAGCTTTCCGCCCAACTGCTGCTCGCATGTCTGCTGATCACCGGCGGCGCAACGCTGGCTGCCAAGAACATGATCCTGCGGTCGCGAAAGCCTGCGGTGGAGACCGTCCTGGATTAGGCCGCGTCCTTGCGCTTGCGGATCTCGGCAAAGACCGCTTCGTCCGTTGCGTCCATCAAATTCAGGTTCTGGCGGATGGCAGGATCTCCCCAGCGCAGGAACGGATTGGTCGCCAGCTCCTCGGCAAGGGTCGTGGGGAGCGTGGGCTTACCGTCACGCACGAGCGCCTCGATCTTTCTGGCGCGGTCCTGCAGTGCCTGATTGGTGGGATCTACCGTCAGGGCAAAGCGGGCGTTCGACGCCGTATATTCGTGTCCGCAGTAGACGACGGTCTCAGGCGGAAGGGCTGCAAGCTTCTTCAGCGATTGGTGCATGATTGCAGGTGGACACTCGAAGAGCCTTCCGCAGCCCAACGCGAAAAGTGTGTCGGCGGTGAAGACTATGCCTGAATCCCTGAAATAGTAGGAGACGTGGCCAGCGGTGTGGCCCGGCGTCTCGATGACCGTGGCCTCTTCGCTGCCTATGCGAACGGTGTCGCCTTCCCGCATCGAACGATCGATGCCCGGGATCTTCTCCGCCTCCTTGGCAGGTCCGATAATGGAGAGGCCGAAGCGCTGTTTCAGCGCCAGATTGGCCTCCACGTGGTCGCCGTGGTGGTGCGTGATCAGCAGGAGTGAAGGCGGCTGCCAGCCCGAGGCTTCGATGGCGCGCAGAATCGGCGCCTCCTCCGGCGCATCGACTAGGGCCGTGGTTCCCGACTGACTGTCACGCAGAAGAACTCCGAAGTTGTCGCTTCGGCACATGAACTGATGAACTTCAAGCATGGCACCACCTGTTTCATTCCCGTTGCCCGCAGACTAGATGATCGGCGCGAAAATCAAAAATGCTTTTGGACGTTATGTGCGGGTCAGAAAAGAATGGGGTTGAATGCCGCATGCCGTCCGGGTGTGGTAACCTTGCAGAATGGATTTGAGCCGCCTACCGTTCGCGCATGAATACTGACATCGTTGAATTCCGCTCCTTTTACACGAGCCTCCTTGGCAAGCTGGTCGAACGGTCAATCGCGACCGCGCTTGCGTCCGTCTGGAGCAAGATGCCCGAAGAACGGCTTGTGGGGCTTGGTTACGCCTTGCCATGGCTCGAGCAGCTTGGACGTGATGCGGAGCGGGTCTTCGCCTTCATGCCAGCGCGGCAGGGTGCGGTGCGTTGGCCGTCGCACGGTTTCTGTGCCTCGGCGCTGGTGCATGAGGACGACCTCCCCCTGCCCGACGCTGCTGTCGACCGGATCGTGATGATCCACGCGCTGGAACATGCGGAAAATCCGCAGCAGATGCTGCTCGAAGCCTGGCGGGTGCTGGCACCCGGTGGCCGTCTGGTGATCGTCGTACCGCATCGTCGCGGGCTCTGGGCGCGGTTTGAACATACGCCGTTCGGCACTGGCCAGCCCTATTCGCGCAGGCAGCTCACCGACCTGCTGCGCGATGCGAATTTTACGCCAACGAGCTGGGCGGACACGCTGCACTTCCCGCCATCACAAAAGCGCTGGCTCCTGCGCATGGAGCCGCTGCTCGCAAGTGCGGGCCAGCATCTCTGGCCCCTTTTTGCCGGCGCGTTGATCGTGGACGCCGAAAAGCGGCTCTACCAGGGCATTCCCGCCATGGCGCGCCGGACCAAGCGCGCGCTGGTGCCGGTGCTTTCACCTCAGGGTGCAACGCGCGGGTTCAGACCCGTTGCCGGGCGCGTCAGGGATTAACGTCGCAGCAGGAAGATCGCTTGCTGGCCAAAGAAGTTCCAGAACCACCACGGCATCGAGAGGCCGATCTTCGTGCCGTTGGCGTCGAGTGCCTGAGCACTTTCGACCGTTGCCCCGACCTCGGCGCAGAGGGCGACGAAATCGCGGATGGTGCAGAAGTGGATGTTCGGCGTGTCGTACCACGAGTACGGCAGGTCCTTCGTCACCGGCATGCGACCCTTGAACATCAGCGAACACCGCACGCGCCAATGGCCGAAGTTCGGGAAAGAGACGATCGCGCGGTCGCCGATGCGGAGCAGCTCGTTCAGCACCTCTTTCGGGTTGCGTGTCGCCTGCAGGGTCTGCGACAGCACGACATAGTCGAAGCCCTTGTCCGGGTAGTACGAAAGATCGCGATCGGCATCGCCCTGGATGACAGAGAGGCCGCGCGCAACGCATTCATTCACGCCACGTTGCGAGATTTCCAGACCGCGTCCGTCCACCTGCTTTTCGCGGGCGAGCAGGTCGAGCAGTTCACCGTCGCCGGAGCCGACGTCCAGAACGCGGGAGCCAGGGCGGATGAGGTCGGCGATGACGCGCAGGTCGACGCGGGATTCAGTGTTGACGCTCATTCGCCAATCCCCATCTGGCGGGCTGCTGCATTGACGAAGCCGTGCACCGCCGCATGCATTTCCGGTTCATCCAGCAGGAAGGCATCGTGCCCCTTGTCGGATTCGATCTCCACGAAGGAGACGGAAGCGCCCGCCGCGTTCAGCGCATGGACAATCATGCGGCTCTCTTCAGTCGGGAACAGCCAGTCGCTGGTGAAGGACACGAGGCAGAAGCGGGTCTTCGTTCCCCGAAAGGCGTCAGCCAATCGCCCGTTGTGTTCGGCGGCGAGGTCGAAATAGTCCATCGCGCGGGTGAGATAGAGGTAGGAGTTCGCGTCGAAACGATCGACGAAGGTGAAGCCCTGGTGCCGCAGATAGCTCTCTATCTGGAAATCCGCGTCGAAACCGAAGGTGATCTCGTTCCTGTCCTGCAGGTTGCGACCGAACTTGCGGTGCAGTGCTGCCTCGGACAGGTAGGTGATGTGCGCACCCATGCGGGCCACCGCGAGACCCTTGGCCGGGTGCCGCCCCTGTTCGATGTAGTCGCCGCCGCACCAGTCGGGATCGGCCATCACAGCCTGACGGCCCACCTCGTTGAAGGCGATGTTCTGCGCCGTATGGCGCGCGCCGGTCGCGATCGGGATGGCGAGGCGGACACGGTCGGAAAAGCTGTGCGCCCATTCGAGCACCTGCATGCCACCCATGGAGCCGCCAACGACGGCGAAAAGCTGGTCGATGCCCAGATGGTCCACCAGCATCGCCTGTGCCTTCACCATGTCGCCAATGGTGATCACGGGAAAATTGAGGCCGTAGGCCTTGCCCGTGGCCGGGTCGATGGTGGCCGGGCCGGAAGAGCCCATGCAGCCGCCGATCACATTGGAGCAGATGACGAAGAAGCGGTTCGTGTCGATCGGCCTGCCCGGACCGACCAGCATCTCCCACCAGCCGGACTTGCCGGTGACAGGATGGACGTTCGCCACATGCTGGTCCCCCGTCAACGCGTGGCAGATGAGGATCGCGTTGGAGCGGTCCGCGTTCAGCTCGCCTTCCGTCTGATAGGCAATCTGAAATGGGGAAAGCAAACTGCCGGAGCCCAGCTTCAGTGGCTTATCGGCACCGAACTGAACCAGCTTGCTTGTTGGCGAATTTGCTTCATCGCGGGCAGATCTAACTTTTGACTGTTCCATACTGTTTGCCGTTCGCCGGAAACAAAAAGACCGGCACTGTTGTAACAATTGCCGGTCACGGAACACGGGATCGGCCCTTTAGCAAGTTATTTAACGTGGCTGCAAGCCGACCGGCCAAATCACCACGGATTTGTCTCACCTTTAGAACCGGAACCCCTTTGCGTCAATGAGTTTGATAGGATAAAGCAAGTGCGCCTAACCAATGGATTTGATGATGAGCACACTTGATCGCCCGCAGCCCAGACCGGGCGTAATGGATATCGCCGCCTACGTTCCTGGCAAAGAGACTGTTGAGGGCGTGGCAAAGGTGTACAAGCTGTCGTCCAACGAGACGCCGCTTGGGGCTTCTCCCAAGGCGATTGAGGCGATTGCAGCCGTGACCGATCGACTGGAGATCTACCCGGACGGTCAATCACACAAGCTGCGCGATGCCATCGCCGAAGTGCACGGGCTCAACCCGGCCAATATCATCTGCTCTAACGGATCGGACGAGCTTCTTGGCCTGCTCGCGCATACGTATCTGCAGCCAGGCGACGAAGGCATCATCACCGAGCACGGCTTTCTGGTCTACAAGATACAGATCATGGCAGCTGGCGGCGTACCGGTCGTGGTGAAGGAAAAGGATCAGCAGGTTGACGTCGACGCCATCCTGGCGGCCGTGACGGACAAGACCCGTCTCGTCTTCATCGCCAACCCAGGCAACCCGACCGGCACCTATGTTCCTGCCGAAGACGTCCGCCGCCTTCATGCGGGACTGCCAAAGAACGTCTTGCTGGTAATCGACGCCGCCTACGCGGAATATGTGCGCAAGAACGACTACGAAGCTGGGATCGAGCTCGTCTCCTCCTACGAAAACGTGGTGATGACCCGGACTTTCTCGAAGATTTACGGCCTTGCCGCTATGCGCATCGGCTGGATGTACGGCCCCCTGCACGTCATCGACGCGCTCAACCGCGTTCGCGGCCCGTTCAATGTGAATGCGCTGGCCATCGAAGCTGGTGCTGCGGCGATCCGCGATCGTGTCCACGTGCAGAATGCAGTGGAGTATAATCTGAAGTGGAAGGACTGGCTCACCGAGGAGCTGACCACGCTCGGCCTGCGCGTTACGCCATCCGTAGCAAACTTCATTCTGATCCAGTTCCCGGACCAGGATGGGAAGCGCGCTCCGGACGCAGACGAATTCCTCTGTTCGCGCGGTTTCGTTCTCCGGCAGGTCAGGGGCTATGGCTTCCCGAATTCGTTGCGCATGACCATTGGACCGGAAGAAGCAAATCGTGGCGTGGTGGACTCGCTGCGAGAATTCCTGAGCAGGTGATTTGTGACTGACCCCCACTTTAATAAGGTCGCGCTGATCGGCATCGGCCTTATTGGCTCCTCTCTGGCGAGAGTCATTCGCCGGGAGAAGCTGGCAGATACCATCGTAGTCAATACTCGCAGCGCGGAAACGCTTGCCCGCGCGCGCGAACTGGACCTTGGCGATGAGTATTATACGAGCGCTGCAGAAGCCGTGCGTGACGCCGACCTCGTCATCGTCTGCGTGCCGGTTGGTGCGTGCGGCCGCGTTGCCACCGAGATTGCCCCTGCCCTGAAGGCAGGCGCCATCGTTACGGATGTTGGTTCGACCAAGCGCTCCGTCATCGAGCAGATGAGCCCTGAGCTGCCGGACACGGTAGAGTTTCTTCCAGGCCATCCACTCGCCGGTACGGAGCATTCCGGCCCGGACGCCGGCTTTGCCGAACTCTTCCGTAACCGCTGGTGCATTCTGACGCCTGCTGGTCGTTCAAGCGACGAAGCGGTCGAAAAGCTCACGGCGTTCTGGGAAGCCTGCGGCTCGCGCGTCGACACGATGGATCCGGATCACCACGACAAGGTTCTGGCGATCGTCTCGCACCTTCCGCACATCATCGCCTATAACATCGTCGGCACCGCGGACGATCTTCAGACGGTGACCGAGTCGGAAGTGATCAAGTACTCGGCTTCGGGTTTCCGCGACTTCACGCGTCTGGCCGCTTCCGACCCCACCATGTGGCGAGACATCTGCCTGCACAACAAGGATGCGATCCTGGAGATGCTGTCGCGCTTCTCGGAAGACCTGTCGGCGCTGCAGCGGGCCATCCGCTGGGGTGACGGTCAGGCGCTGTTCGACCTGTTCACGCGCACCCGCGCCATCCGCCGGTCGATCATCGACGCAGGTCAGGACGTGGCCGCACCGGACTTCGGTCGTCAGGCTTCAGGGCAGAAGTGATTCTGGAACGGTCCCCGCAGGCAGTGGGGACCGATTTCCTGTTCAAGCTGCGAGAGCCTGACCGACACGTTCGCGCAACTCCACCAGCGTGAAGGGCTTGTTCACGACACCTCTGACGGTGCCATCAAGCTCCACTGCCCGCTCCCGCTGATCGGCAAAGCCGGTCATCAGCATCAGCCGCAGATGTGGGAAGGTCCGCGCAATCTCGCGGGCCATCTCGATGCCGTCCATCGTCGGCATGCGGATGTCTGAAAGCACCAGGTCATATGCGCCCGCTGCTTCCATGATCTTGTTCAGGCCGTCGAGCCCGTCCTCAGCAGTCTCCACGGTGTAACCGGAGGCTGCCAGAGCGCGGGCAACGAAGGACCGTACGGAAATATCGTCTTCGACAACAAGTAACTTAGCCATGAGCGGACCTTGCCACGGACTTCTTACGGTTCGCTGAACTGGCAAAGTGAACAAATGGTTCCTGTGGAAGACGCCCTATCTTCCCTCAGGCGTCACCCCGCACGACACCGACAAACGGCAGCTCGCGGAAGGCATGCGCGACGTCCATGCCGTAGCCGACCACGAAATAATCAGGACATTCGAAGCCCACATAATCGGCTTCGATATCGATCTGGCGCTTCGACCGCTTGTCGAGAAGCACTGCGATCGAGACTGACTTCGCGCCACGCGAAAGCATCAGGTCGCGCACGAACTTCAGCGTCTTGCCGGATTCCAGAATGTCATCGATGAGCAGGATGTCGCGGCCGGCAACATCGTTGTCGATGTCGCGCAGGACGTTGATCTGGCCGCTCGTGGTGCCCGTGCCGTAGCTGGAGATCATCATGAACTCGACCTCGGGCGATATCCCCGCATCATGCATGGCGCGAATGAGGTCAGCCGCGAAGATGAAGGAGCCCTTGAGGATCGAAATGACGAGAAGATCCTCGTATTCCCGCTCCGCGACCTGCTTGGCGAGCTCCAGGTTGCGCCTCGCGATCGTTGAAGCGGAATAGAAAACCTCAATATCCTTGCCACGGACTACCGGCATTGGCCCTTGTCTCCATCAAATTATAAGCGAACACTTACGCCATAATCTGGCGCCATAAAATGGCGGAAGGCATTTTCGCTTGATCCAGAGGGCAATCGATCCTGCATGTCCCCAGCAAATATTGCAGGTTCGACGTGCGGCAACGCGGGGGACGAAAAATTCGGTGGAATACGCGCTATTCTCAGCCGCGATCAGCCTATGTTAAGCAGGCGTTAACCATAACGCTTCGATTGTGCAGCAAACGCCCGGGGTTCCGGGCCGTACCAGATATGGCAAGTTTCAGTGATACGTTTTGAGAATGTAGGCCTCAGATACGGAATGGGTCAGGAGGTTCTTCGTGATATCTCCTTCCGCATTCCCGAGCGCTCGTTTCAGTTCCTGACCGGACCTTCGGGCACCGGCAAGACGACGCTTTTGCGCCTGCTGTTCATGTCGCTGAAGCCAACGCGCGGCCTCGTGACGATCTTCGGCAAGGACCGCTCCCGCATCACCCCGCAGGAGCTTCCGCTCATCCGCCGCAAGATCGGCATGGTGTTTCAGGACTTCCGCCTGCTTGATCACCTGACGACCTACGAGAACGTGGCCCTGCCGCTGCGCGTTCGCGGACGCGAGGAATCCAGCTACAAGAATGACGTTACCGACCTCCTGAAGTGGGTCGGTCTTGGCGACCGGATGCACGTTCTGCCACCAGTCCTCTCGGGCGGTGAGAAGCAGCGTGCCGCGATTGCCCGCGCGCTCGTCGAGCAGCCAAGCATTCTGCTTGCCGATGAACCCACGGGTAACGTGGACCCGCAGCTTGCCCGGCGTCTGCTGCGCCTCTTCATCGAGCTCAACCGGATGGGTACCGCGGTGCTGATCGCAACGCACGATCTCGGCCTCATGGATCAGGTTGACGCGCGACGCATGGTGCTTTCCGGTGGAAGGCTGGAAATCTATGACTAGCCTTTCCCGCAGCTCCAACGCGTTTGACAGGGCAAAGGGCCTCACCAGCGGCATGAAGCGCTTCGCCCGGAACAGGCTTGGCAGTGGCCAGAGCCCGATCGTACCGAGGGACAATGTTGCCTCACGGGCCATGGTGCTGGTCATTGCAATCATGACCTTCCTGTCGTGCCTGACCCTTGGTGGGGTTACGCTGGTGCGCGATACGGCGACCACCTGGCAGACGCAGATTTCGCGGGAAGCGACCATCCAGATCAAACCCGCCGACAATCTCGACATGGAAGAGGCGCTGACGAAGGCGCAGTCGATCGCTTCGACCTATGCCGGCGTGCGGACCGCCACGATCGTTGACCGCTCCGCCACCGTGCGCCTGCTCGAGCCGTGGCTGGGATCGGGACTGGAGCTTGAGTCGCTGCCGGTGCCGCGGCTGATCATCGTCACCATTGATCCAAACACACCGCCGGACTTTGAATCTATGCGCGCGGAACTCGCCCAATCGGTGCCGCAGGCGATCCTCGACGATCACCGCACCTGGGTTGACCGCCTCGTTGCAATGGCAACAACCACGGTGACCATCGGCATGGCGATCCTGGCGCTGATGCTTTCAGCCACCGCGCTTACGGTTATCTTCGCCACGCGCGGAGCCATGTCCGGCAATGTTCATGTCATTGAAGTGCTTCACTTTGTTGGAGCAGAAGCGCCCTTCATCGCGCGCGAATTCCGCCGTCACTTTCTTGTGGCCGGACTGCGCGGCGCTATCGGCGGCGGCGTCGCTGCCATCATTGTCTTCGTTGTCTTCTCCTGGTGGTCGTCGCGCAATCTGGGCACGCCGGAAGGAGACCAGGCTACGGCGCTCTTTGGAAACTTCGCCATCGGAAGTGCGGGTTACGCCGGCGTCGCTCTGATTGCCGTATTGATTGCAGTACTGGCTGCCGTCACCTCCCACTTCACAGTGATCACTTATTTGCGGCGAATTGAATCGTGATGCCAAACTCCCTCACGCCATGATTCTAACAGAAATTATTTTTGTAAGGCGCGGTGTGCAGTTCTGTCCGCCAGCCGCATTTATCGGTTACAACTAACGGTATGAGTGACGTGGCACAGGCGATTGATGGAGCGAGATCACGGACTTGGCTTCGGCTAAGGTCTCTCTATCGTACCTGCTTCGCTGTAAGCGGGATGGCCCTGTTTGCCTTCTTCATCGGCTTCCTGCTCTTTGTGGATCACGTTGCAGGGCTTGAAACCCCCTCCCAAATTCCAGCAGCCGACGGCATCGTGGTGCTGACCGGCGGCGCTTCGCGCATGGAAACTGGCATGGAGCTCTTGAAGGCCGGCAAGGCCAAGCGGCTGCTGATCAGCGGCGTCAACCCCTCGGCCCGGATCGTTGACCTCAGGAGAGCGACGGGAGCCGACAGCTGGCTCTTCAACTGTTGCGTCGATATCGACCGCGTGGCGCTCAACACGATCGGTAATGCGCAGGAAAGCGCCAAGTGGGCGCTCGCCAACACCTACGGCAGCATCATTGTCGTCACCAACAATTACCACATGCCGCGCAGCCTCCTGGAAATGCGGCGCATCCTGCCCAACGCCGTGCTGAAGGCCTATCCGGTTGTGAACAATCCGCTCCAGGGCACGGCATGGATCAGGGACGCCGACGCTCTGCGTGTGCTTACCACTGAATATGTGAAATACGTCGCCGCGCTCCTGCGTACCGTGCTTCCGGCGGAAGCCGCTGCTTCCTACAACCAGCTTGCCGCAGTCGCCCGCAGCCATTGAGCGCAGGTCTGTTTTCCGCACATTCGCCTTGCCAAATCCCGTCGATGGGTTAACCAGCAAGCTACACGCCGACGCGCCCCCGCATTTCGGAAACAAGCTGCATGGTCATCATTCGCTCGCTGCTCTTCAACATAGCGTTTTACATCAACACGATTGGGCGGCTTCTCATTTCCCTGCCCTACTTCTTTTTCCTCCCCCGGGAAAAGACCTGGGAAGTTCCCAAGCGCTGGGCGCGTTCGAACGCGTGGCTCCATCGGATTCTCGCGGGTACGGATTTCCAGATCACCGGGATCGAGAACATTCCTGACGGACCGTGCATCATTGCGCCAAAGCACCAGTCCTTCTGGGATACCTTCACCTTCCTCCCCTATATTCGCGATGCCGTCTTCATCCTGAAGCGCGAGCTCACCTGGATCCCGCTCTTCGGCTGGTTCCTCAAGAAGATGGACATGATCGCGATCGATCGCGGCTCAGGCTCGAAGGCTCTCCGGCAGGCCGTGGCTGCAGGACGCGAGCGAATGAAAGAGGGTCGGCAGCTCATCATCTATCCCGAGGGAACGCGGCGTCCGCCCGGCGCCGAGCCAGTCTACAAGTACGGGATCGTTGAACTCTACTCGAAGCTGAACGTGCCGGTCGTGCCGATCGCGCACGTGGCCGGGCTCTACTGGCCTCGCCGCAAGTTCCTGCGCTTTCCGGGAACGATCCACGCTCGCGTGCTGCCGCCCATTCCGCCCGGTCTTTCGAAGGAAGAGTTTCGTGACCGCCTGATCCGCGAGACCGAAGCGGCCTGTGACGAGTTGCTGATTGAAGCAGCAATGTCCACCAATCCGCCGCCGCTGCCGGAAACCGCACGGAGGCGGCTTGCGGAGCTTGGCGTCAAGCTGCCGGCTCGGAAGTAACCCCTACGCGCGTTTCAGCCTTGCAGCTACCTGCTCGAGCCAATGGTCTCGGATGCCAAGCGCCTGCAGGTGCTCGACGGTGTTGAAGACGTAGTCTTCGTTCGGCCCGGCCTGCCCTACCGCGCCCGCAACGTGGGTTGCGGCTTCCTCTGCCATCAGCGCGCCCGCATATTGTTCGTGGCGACGGTCCACCACATAGGCGACACCCTGAACCGTGCCGCCGTTTTCCAGTGCCATCGGCAGCATGCGTTCGATATATACATTGGTGACAAGTTCACGCTCGCGAAGGTAGGCTATCACCTCGTCGTGCAGTTCACCGGGCACCCGAAAGGCCATCCCGATGCAGGAACCGCCCCGGTCCAGACCCAGCACAAGACCCGGCCTCGCGGGTGTTCCGCGATGCACATGGGAGTAGATGCACAGCGCCCGGCGATAACCGTAAACGCGCGCCTTCTGCGTCTCCACATGCGCAAATCCTGGCCGCCACATCAGAGAGCCATAGCCAAAGACCCAAAAATCGTTCATTTCGTTCTTACTTCTTGCCGCCAGGAAGGACAGCGATTCGCCTAGCGAGAGGACATCCATGTCGTCAAGCCCTCAAAGTGGACCAAACTATAGCCGCCGAGCCATGTGGCTGGCGATTGCGGTTGTCGCGGTTGGCCTGATCTACACCGGATTCTGGTACTATGGGGCGAGCATGCTGATGGACCGCGTGAATACATCGCTCGCTCGCCTCAATGCGGACGGGCGTCGCGCCAATTGCGAGGAACCTGACATCCACGGATATCCGTTCCGGCTTGGCGTGCGCTGCCGCAGCGTGTTCTACGAGGACGTGAAGGAAGGCCTGTCCTTCCGCGCGGAGCAAACTGAAACGGCTGCCAACATCTACGACCCGCGCCACGTGGTGATGAAGGTTGGAAGTCCGGCAACGGTCCACCTGCCCTTCCTTCCACCTGCAACCGTGCACTGGGACGGACTTGGCGCCAGCACAGAGCTTGCTCAGCCGTTCCCGACGCGCGTTTCGATCGCGGGATCGAACATCGAGCTTGCCCCCGAGGGAAGCGAAGATGATGCCCGGCCGGTCGCCCGCATCAGCGCCGGCGAACTCCATGCCCGTCAGGTGGAGCAGGATGTCGAGATCGCCACAAGCTTCCAGGAACTGAAGCTCAGCGAGGACGTCGTCGCGAACGTGCCTCCGCTCGAAGGTCGGGCGATGGTCGTGGTAAACGACGGTCTGACCATGATGATGGACCGCAATATCGCGCTGCGCGGCCAAAAGGGTGTGATCGAGGAGTTCGTGGTTGGCGTCGTGGGTCAAAAGGCCGGCATCTCAGTATCGGGCCCGATCGAGTTCGACAATGAAGGTCTGATGACGGCGCAGCTCAGGATCAAGGTCGATGACCCGGTCGGCACAGCCAAGATCCTGGCCGAGATCTTCCCGAAAGTGGCTGATCCAATCCGGTCCGCCACAGGGATGCTCACAGCCCTCGGCAATGCAGCGGTGGAAATCCGCGTCGTGCGCGGTGACGCGTTCCTTGGTTTCGTCCCGCTCGGCAAGATCCCGCCCGTCTGATCAGCTGATCAACGCATCTCTAGCAGGCGCTCGAGGTATTCGCGCTCGAGTTCAGGGCTTAGAGCATCGCCCAGACGGCGGCGGATGGCATCGAGGATTTCGCGCGCCCGCTGAATGTCGATCTCATCGGGAACATCGACGGAATCGCCGAAGTCGGGGCCGGTGGTTGCGCGCGGACGCCCCAGCGGGTCACGATCGGCACGTCCAGCGCGCTGACCCGGACCATCCTGGCCATCCTGACCCTGCTGCATGGCCTGTTGCATCTGCTGCATCATGTCCTGAGCGCCACGACGGAGCGCTTCCAGCGCGCGGCCCTGTTCGCCGGTTGCGCGTTGGCCTTCGCCTTCACCCAGCGCACCTTCGGCCTCGCCCATGGCTTCGCCAGCTTCACCGAACCCTTCGCCGGGCTCCATGCCCATGCCACGCAGTGCCTCGGTCAGCTCCTGGAGCTTGTCGCGGAGCTGGCCCTGACCTTCCTGCAGCTGGCGTAGCGCTTCAGCGAATTCTTCCGCGGTCATGCCCTGCCCCTGGCCAGGCTGCTGGCCCTGTCCTTGTTGCCCTTGTTGGCCCTGTTGTCCCCTTTGGCCTTGCTGGCCTTGTTGCCCCTGCTGGCCGCGCTGCTCGCGATCCATGCGGAACGTCTCATTCAAGAGCTCCTGCTGGCGGCGCATGATCTCGCCCAGCTGGTCCATCTGCTGACGCATTTGGGAATTCTGCTGGCCCTGCTGCCCCTGTTGGGGACGACCGGCCTGAAGATTGTTCATCATGTTCTGGAGCTGCGACAGGAGATCCTGCGCCTGCTCGCGGGCACCTGAACGGGCGAGATCCTCCAGCTGATCGAGCATACGCTCCAGATCCATCTGGTTCATCATCTGGCCTTCTGGCGCTTGCGCCAGGTCCTGGGGGTTCTGCATGGCCCGTTCGGCGAACTCGCGCAAGAAGTCGCGCATCGCCGTGCGAAGCTCGTCCATCAGGCGCTTCAATTCCTCGTCGGTCGCGCCGTTTTCAAGCGCCTGCTTCAGCGCTTCCTGCGCGTCGCGCAGACGACGCTCCGCTGCCGTCAGATCGCCATCCTCAATGATGAGCGCGATCTCCCAGAGATCATCAACAACGCCGCGCAGCGCCTCGTCATTGCGGGCAAAACCCAGGCGCGAGCGGATCGAGGACAGCAGCAGGAAGTGCGCGGGATTGGTGATGGTCTCATCCGCCCAGAGCAGGACGGCATCCATCATGGCCATGGTGCGGCGCTTCTGGTTTGCGTCGAGCGCCAGCACCTGCCGCTGCTCCACGATGGCGCGGGCGAGGCTGTTGGTGAAGGAGCGCTGCGGAAGCGTGAATGTCTTCGTCTCGCTTTCGCCCGTCTGCCCTGCGGCGTCAGTGGCGGTTAGCTTCAGCTCGACCTCGCGTCCCGCCCAGGGGTGCTCGGTCAGGTCCTTGGCCACCTTTGCCACGTTGTCCTTGCTGGAACGGCGCGGCAGGCTCAGCGGCATCTCGGGCGCGTCATAGAGCGGCTTGGCGTTCGGGTTCTCGTCAACAAGGCCGAACTGCGCCTCGGCCTTGGTCACCCCGTGGTCGTCCTGCACGAAATAGGAGAGTTCAAGCGCGCCGTTGGCGGCCCGACGCGGATCTTTCTCGAAGCGAATGACGGGCGGCGCATCCTGAATGATCTTGAAGTGCCAGGTGGAAAGTTCACGCGAACCATCGGCCAGCGTCACACTGCTTTCACCGACTAGTACCTGGGAAAACTGAGCCGCACCAGCGGTGCTGCCCTCCTCAGGCTCCACGACCTGCTGCTCACCATTGGCATCCGTCAGAGTCAGGTTCTCTTCGCCGGACCCGCTGCTGATACGCACCGACACCGTGCTGTTCTCGGGCACGGTGAATTCCTGCTTGTCGCGGTTCACGTCGGCCGTCAGGAACACGGGTGCACGTCCAGTATAGGGCGGCGGCGTTACCCATGCATCGATGCGGGCAGTGATGGCTTCCGATGAAGGTACCGGCGCATGGAAAGCATCCCGCACGCTTCCGCCATAAGGCCCAGTGGCATAGGCGGCGGCCACAACGAACAATAGCGCCACAGCCGCGCGCAGCGCGAACGGATCGCGTTCAGGGATGTTGGTACTTGGAAGATCGGCGTGGAGGGAGGCGAGCTTTTCCGCCATCCGCTTCTGGTGTTCGCGCCACAACGCATCGGCAAACGGATTCGAGACACCACTTGCGAGGCGATCAGTCTGCGTCGAAATCGGCGCGTGCTGGAGCTTGTTGGCGCCCTCGATACGTCGATCGATCTCTTCACGCTCGGGAAAGCGGAGATGCCGAAACGGAATCAGGGCCGCAAGTGCGGCAAGCCCCAGGACACCCAGCAAGATGAAACGGCCGACTTCCGGAACCATCCGGAAGACGCCGAACCAGGAGAGGCTCAGGAACAGGCCCAACAGCAGCACGAATGGCAGGAGAAGCGGCCAGAGCCTTTCAAGGGTCATCACGGCCCAGATTGCCGAGCGCGTGCGAGAGAGCCGGGCTCCCAGGCTACGCAATCGACCATCTGTGACGTGGATATCCTGCATTCTTTCGCCTTACCGTGGGGGGCGAAGCGTTCCACCCAATCCACAAAAGATAGTAACAATAGCGGCGAAGGCGAGGCGTGGGCTAGAGATTGTGGGCCGGAACCTTCACGATCGCGTCATGCCCACAGCAATAGCCGTCTGTCACCAACAATTCACGCTTGAATATCGGCCCATTCAGGATGACGGCGGAAAGCCACCACAACATAAGGGCACACGGGGCGGATCTTGAACCCGCGAGCACGCGCGTCATCCACAACATGGCGCACCAGTTTCTCGGCCACACCCTGGCCACGCCAGGCTGGTGGCACAAAGGTATGGTCCACAACAATCTCGTGCTCGCCGACCTTCACGTAGGTGAGTTCGGCCTCATCGCCATCGCGCGCGAGGACATAGCGGCCCTTGGTTCCAAAATCCTGCAGTTCAATATCGGTCAAAGTTTTCTCCTATGCCGGGTTGGCTTTGTCCTGCTTGAAGAAGCGAGATGCCGCAAGCACCTCTTCCTGGCGAAGCTCATGGCCTCCATCGTGCCAGACCAGTTCGGCATCAGCGTCTGAACCTGCAAGGCTTGCAGCCAGCTGCTCCGTCATGTGCGGCGGGCAAATCGGATCGTTACGGCCCGCCGTCAGCAGGAAGCGTGTCTTGATCGGTCCTTCGATCCGCGGCTCAAATGGGATCAGCGGATGCATCAGGATTGCCTGATCGAAGAGCTGCGGCTCGGCGAAGATCAACGAAGCGAGGATGTTCGCGCCGTTGGAATAGCCAAGCCCAAGCACTGCGCCCGGTTTTGCTGCTTCCACGTGAGCCTTCACAAAGCCCGCCATCTTTTCGGTCGCGCGCGCAAGATCCGCCATGTCGTAGACGCCTTCCGCGGTGCGTCGGAAGAAACGGTTTGCGCCGAATTCGCTCACATCGCCTCGCGGTGAAACGATCGCGGCCTCCGGCACAAGCCGTGCTCCCAGGGTAACGAACTGCGTCTCGTCCCCGCCGGTTCCATGGAAAAGGAACAGGAGCGGGGCACCTTCAGAAGCCGCCTTTTGAAAGTGATCGTAAGAATCAGTGGACATAGTCAAACTCCTGCTGCGTGAGGCATCATATGGGCGGCCAGCAGGATTGCGGAAGGGCCAATAGACTTGACGCACTGTCCAGCAAACCGAAACGAAGAAAGGCCCCATGCTTGCGCTGGGGCCTTCTCGCGAGGGGGATGCTATCCCTTACTGAACGTTGAGACGCATCTTGTCGCGCTGCTCAGCATAGGTCGCCTCATCGTATTCCGGCTGTGCTTCCAGCTGTTCCTTGGTGAACTGGGTGTAAAGATAGTGGTCGCCATCTTCGTCAGCCAGGAAGGCCAGGTTGTCCATGCCGACTGCTACCTGCTTCTCACCGATGCCGAGGAAGCCGCCAACGTCGATGATGATTGCGTCGACCTTGCCGTCGTCCGAGAGAACCACGTCACCGATTTCGCCAACGTTTTCGTCATCTGCGCCGTATACGGTGGTGCCGATCAGGTTGTCAGCGGTGATCTCACCGGCCGGAACTTCGGTCAGGGTGTTGCGGTCAACAGCCGTGGCGTCAGGGCGGGTGGAGGACGTCGTGGTGGACGTATCCGGTGTGCCCGTTACGGCCGGCGTATCGGACTGAGCCATGTTGGTGTTGTTCGCGTCCGGCGTCGCCGGAGCGTCCGTTGCTGCCGTGTCAGCCGGAGCTGCGGTGTCTGCCGGGGCCGGTGCATCTGCCGGAGCCGGTGCGGCTGCAACGGTGTCACCGCTGTTTGCGGGTGCGGCGCCAAGGTCAGATGCCGTTACCGGCGTGGTCTTGCCTACGTCAGCATCAGCCGGCATCGGCTTGAATGCTGAGCGGTCGAATTCTTCCTGAGCCTCGAGGGCGTCCTTCGTGGTCGCTACAACGATCCAGCGGTCGCCGTCGGCCTGGTCGGCCCATTCAATGAGATCGTATTCAAGAGCGACGTCCTTCTGGCCGATGCCGAGGAAACCGCCAACGCCGACGACGATCGCCTGTACGTCACCATCATCGCTGAGGACCAGATCGACAACTTCGCCGATCTTCTCGGCATCGTCGGAAGTGCTGTTATAGACATCCTCACCGATCAGGTTAGAAGCCAGCTGACCATCAGCATGCTTTACCATCGGGGTTTCGCTGCCGGTCGCAGCCGGAGCGTCGACTGGTGCGGCTGGGGTGGTCTGTGCGAATGCTGCACCGCTAACTAAAAAACTAGCAATTGCGGTGGTCGCCAAGAGATTGCGGATCATGTTAAAGTCTCCATGTGCAGTTGATCTGTACATGGCCGCGCATCCGACCCTAACCTGCCAGTGAAAATCGGGTGTGCGGCCACCACGGGGATACAACGCGACTTCCCTGAATGGGTTCCGTCACTAATTTTACTTAAAATAACGGAACTAAACTTCGCGCATGCGCAAAGCCGGTAAAGAAACGGCCGGCGCGCATAGGCGAACCGGCCTCATTGATAAACAATCTGTATGTTGATCTAGTTCTGGCCAGCCGGCGGCAGCTGGTTTGGATCCTGCGGGGTGGTCTGTTCCGATTGCTGGCCACTAGGGTTCAGTTCACGGGACTCGTCCTGTATTCCCTCGCCGTAGAGTTCCACCAGCGCCCAAACGATAGCGACCAGGATCAGTCCTCCAACCAGCACCATGAGCACCGGAGTGCCTCTCCGACCCTGACGAGCCCGGGTACCGGAAACATCCACCTCGTGATCCGGGGGGTTCTTGCGCGGATCAGGGTTGCCGTTGTCATACATCTTTTCTGCTCCGCTGTTCGAATTGTCTGTAGGCCGCGTACCCTCCCAGTCCGGCAAGGACCAGCAGCGCTGCGTTTGCGCCGAGCTTCTTCTTGCCAAGGAGCGCCGGGATTGCCGCGGCTGCGGATGCACCTGCGGCAAGCGTTGCATTTTCAGCCCTGCGCATGCGTTGCTGGCGTTGGTAGGCGCGCGCCGAGATCCTGTGCGCACCAAAAATGATCAGTGCCAGGAGGGCAAAGACGACTGCAAAACCTATGGCTGCCTGAACGGCGCCCCATCTGTAGGCAGCGGCTATATAGATCGCCACCACCAGAAAGATCAGGGCCAGCAATCCCGCGACGGCTGCCAGTGCGTAGGTAATGAGCGCTGAGCGCAGGCGTCGCTTCAAGTCGGAAGCTTCACCCGCCAGAAGTAGGGTGAGTAGCTGAGCCACAATGCCCGCCCCTTATCGATGAGAGATCAGCGCGAACAGATAACCAATGCCTGCGGCCAGAGCGATCGCAGTAAGAGGCTTTTCGCGAACCATCTCCGCCAGTTCTTCCTGATAATCTTCAGCCGTACCACGAAGCTGCTGTGCGCCTTCCTTGGCTGCCCTCTGCGCCGTTGAGACGGAGCGGCTGCCCAGTTTCTTCATGTGATCAGAAAGACGCGCGATATCTTCGCGAAGTTGCTTGATGTCATTCTCGACGGAGGGACCATTCTCCACATCGCGATCGAGGTCCTGATCAGCCGATGCTCGTGCGTCTGATGTAGCAGCCATAGCAATCTCCTTCTTGCATGATGGCTATCAACGCTCAGATCGGGTTGCGGTTCCCATTAGCCGGATAATACCAAGTATAAGGAAGAAATGCGGAGAGGATACTGACGCTTCGGGGGATGCGTCAGGCAACGATCGTGCTGGTAACCTGAGCAGTAACCGGATCCGGACCAAAATCGCCTTCGCCCGTGATGCCAAGAATATCCTGGAGTCGGGTCCGTGCGCGGCTGACACGGCTCTTGATCGTGCCCACGGCGCAGCCGCAGATTTCCGCAGCCTCCTCGTAGGAGAAGCCGGAAGCGCCGATCAGAATGATCGCCTCGCGCTGGTCCTCGGGCAGAAGCTCGAGCGCCTTGCGGAAGTCGTTCAGATCGGACGAGCCATCCTGGGCGGGGTGAACAGACAGGCGAGCGGTGATGGCGCCATCGCTATCTTCTACCTCGCGGCGACGCTTGCGCATCTGCGAGTAGAACTCGTTGCGAAGAATGGTGAAAAGCCATGCCTTCAGATTAGTACCGGGCTGAAAGCTCGACTGCTTGTCCCACGCCTTTACAAGCGTCTCCTGAACCAGGTCGTCTGCCCTGTCGGCATTCTTGGAAAGGGAAACAGCAAAAGCGCGCAGGGTTGGCACCGACGCAAGCAAACCGTCGCGGAAACTCTGGGAATCGGACATAGCCTTACTCCTCAGTCGCCGATTGAGGCAGTTCATGCTTTTCCAGTTCTTGAAGGAGCTTGCTAAAACGATCAGGGACGTCGGGCGTCAGCAGCTCGTCGTAGTACTGCTTCAATTTGCGTCCGATTTCCGAATTGTTGCCCAATGGGTCATTTGCGGCGATGTCCCGCCCAAGCCCCCGATTCTTGTCCGGATTTTTTTGATTCATACCGCTCACAGTAAGGTTCTCATCCTTGCCATTCAGCCACGATGATCGCAGCGGCTGTCAGCCTTGTCCCTAGATTCGAAGCACAACGATTTTTCACGAAGAATGTTCCAACTTGCGGAACTTTTTTTTTGCGCGCACGTTGGAGCAGCTCGTGTTCATACAAACTAGTTTTAAAACCGTTCGAGGGAGATAGAAAAAGCATGAGTTTGTCAGCGAGAATAGCCCCCCATCTGCCGTACCTGCGCAGATTTTCAAGGGCCGTCTCTGGCTCCCAGACAAGTGGAGATGCCCTCGTTGCCGCCACGCTTGAAGCACTGATCGCCGATACTTCGATTTTCCCGAACGTCTCCAACGACCGCATCGCCCTGTTCAGGCTCTTTGCGCAGCTCTTTGGAACCTTTGACGTCAGGGTTCCTGAAGTGCGGCCGACCACCGCGTGGGAGCAGCGGGCCGTGACGAACCTTTCGGCGCTTGCGCCGGAACCCAGACAGGCATTCTTGCTGGTTGCCGTCGAAGGCTTCAGCATCGAGGAAACCGCCGAAGTACTTGATACGGACGCGGCGCACGTGAACGAGCTCCTGCGGGAGGCAAGCGACGAAATTTCCCGTCAGGTGGCCACCGACATCATGATCATCGAAGATGAGCCGCTCATCGCGATGGACATCCAGAACATGGTCGAGGGTCTCGGGCACAAGGTTGTGGGTATTGCCCGCACCCACGCCGAGGCCACCGCGCTGTTCGAGAAGACCAAGCCGTCCATGGTGCTGGCCGACATCCAGCTTGCCGATGGCAGCTCGGGCATTGATGCGGTGAACGAAATCCTGTCCGCGACGCCGGTCCCGGTGATCTTCATCACCGCCTTCCCCGAACGTCTTCTGACCGGCGAACGCCCTGAACCGGCCTTCCTCGTAACGAAGCCCTTCAACCCGGACATGGTCAAGGCACTGATCAGCCAGGCTCTGTTCTTCGATCATCAGGCAAGAGCCGCTGCGGCTTAAACCTGCAAGGTTTGCAACAAACGGCCGCCTCCGGGCGGCCTTTTCTTTTCGTGCGAGCCGTGTCGGATCAGCCTAATGTACTAGCCGACAAATAAACGTCCACGGAACCATTATAGAAGCAAGGCGTTGATCTTCCGTAGATTTTGTTTGTGCAGTTCCACACGACTTATCGGTCAACGATCCACTGGAACTGCTAGGAGGTTAATATGCTTTACTGGGCTCTCGTATTCCTCGTCGTGGCCATCGTTGCCGGCGCGCTCGGCTTCGGCGGAATCGCCGGCGCATCCGCAGGCATCGCGCAGATCCTGTTCTATATCTTCCTGGTTCTGCTGGTTGTATCGCTGCTGTTCGGCTTCTTCCGCCGCGCTCGCTAAACAAAACGGGGATAAAAGGGAAGCAGCAGCGTAGCCACTTCCCTAAACAAGATCCGCGACCGCCTCGTTCTAGGCGGCGGTTGCAACCTGCAAAGCGCCAGGCCCGGGAACAGCACCTGGGGGGCACTTGCCGAGGATGATCATGCCAAGCACCTCATCCTCCGTCACGTCCGACGTCCTGGCCGTTCCGACGACCTGACCGTTCTTCATCACCACAATGCGATCCGCCAGGTCAAAAACATCGTGGATGTCGTGACTGATGAGGAAGATGCCGATCCCATCCGCCTTCAACTGACGCACAAGATCCGAAACCTGCGCCGTTTCCTGGGGCCCAAGTGCGGCCGTCGGCTCATCCATGATCAAAATGCGCGCGTTGAAGAGGATCGCGCGAGCGATCGCCACCGATTGCCGCTGACCGCCGGAAAGGCTGCTGACCGGCTCCTTGAAGCGCTGGAAACGCGGATTCAGGCGACCCATCACCCGACGTGTCGCCGATTCCATCGCGGCATCATCCAACGTCCCCCAGCGCGTTCTCAATTCGCGACCCAGAAACAGGTTGGCTGCCGCATCCACGTTGTCGGCCAACGCCAGCGTCTGGTAGATCGTCTCGATCCCGTAGCGCTTCGCGTCGCGCGGGTTGGCGATGTGCGCTTCTTCGCCCTGAACATAGATTGAGCCCGCATCGCGTTTGTAAGCGCCGGAAAGAATCTTGATCAGCGTCGACTTGCCCGCTCCGTTGTGGCCGACGAGCGCCACGACCTCGCCCGCGTTTAGCTCCACCGAGGCATTGTTGACCGCGTGAATGCCCCCGAAGGAGATCGAAATGTTGCGCAGTTCCACAAGAGGTACGTTGCCGGCGCTACTGTTGGTGTTCTCGGAAATCTCTGTCATCGGTTACACCTTCACGCGCTTGCGATAAATCGTATCGAGCCAGACGGCCACCACCAGCACCACGCCAACGACGATGTTCTGCAGCGGTGTATCCACGCCGAGCAGGATCATGCCGGTCGCGATCGACTGCATGAGCACTGCGCCGATCATGGCGCCCGCGATGGTGCCGACGCCGCCGCTCAGTGACGTGCCGCCAATGACGGCTGCAGCGATGACAAGCAGTTCATCGAGCGTGCCCATCGCGTTCGTCGCGGCATTGAGGCGGGCGCTTGAAACCGCCGCCGCGATCGCTGCCAGCACACCCATAAGAATGAAGATCTTCATCATCACCCAGCGCGTATTGATGCCGGCAAGTACTGCAGCCTCGGGATTGCCGCCGATCGCGAAGACATAGCGGCCAAAGCGGGTTCGCCGCGCGAGGAACGTCATGATCACGCCAACGCCTACCGCCATCAGCACGGGGATTGCGATACCGTGCGAGATGAACAGCCCGCCTTCCGGAATGGGGATGTTGTTGTCCTCCGCATAGCGGCGGGCGATCGCGGGCGGCAACGGATAGGCATTGACGACAGCGATGCAGGCCAGGATGAAGCCCGAGCCGACCACACCGAGGAAGACTTCCGCCCATAGCGGGCGCAGCGGGAAGTTGAAGCGGCGGCGCTGCCGTCGCGCCATCCACAGCAGCAGCACCAGAGCCACGCAGGCGACGATGCCGACGATCCAGCTCCATTGCGCGCCGATCGCGCCATTTGCGCCGCCGCCCATCAGGCGGAAGGTGGAATCAAGAGGTGCAACCGTTCGGCCGCTCGTTACCCACCAGGCAGAACCGCGCCAGATGAGCAGCCCGCCAAGCGTGACAATGAAGGCCGGGACGCCGAGATAAGCTATGATGAACCCTTGCAGGCCGCCGATCATGGCGCCAACGGCAATGCCCACGGCAAGAGCGATGATCCACGTGGCGGGATGTTCGAAGCCCAGAAACTGCGGCAGGAAACTAGCCTGCGTCACGCCCATGACCATGCCGACGAAGCCCAGAAGAGAGCCGACGGAAAGATCGATGTTGCGGGTTACAATCACCAAGACCATGCCGGTCGACATGATTGCCACTGAGGCCGATTGAACCGATAGGTTCCATAGATTGCGCGGGGTTAGAAACAATCCGCCAGACAGGATGTGAAATCCGATCCATATGATTGCAAGGGCACCCAGCATGCCCAACATTCGGGTATCGAGTTCCGTCGCCTTCAGGAAACGGGACACCATTCCACCCGATGTCACCGACGCGCGATCCTGCGCCGCAGCAAGGTCGGCCATCTGCACCTCCATACTCCTCGCGCGATCCCTCGTTGAATCGTGCGCGGGATGGCCGCAGGACTTACGCCCTGCGGCTTTTGAGCCCCCTCAAACGATTATCCGCAAACCTCGGTCGAGCCCGGCTTCACGCCTTGGCAGACAACGTCCTTGGACACCCAGCCGGCATCAATGACGACATTGAGGTTGTCCTTGGTAATCGGGACAGGCGCCAGGAAGACTGCGTTCATCTCGACGCCGTTGGGGCCGTCTGCCCATTTCACGACGTTGTCGATCTCTTCCATGGTTGAACCATCCGCGAGTTTGCCAGCGATCTGGGCAGCCGCCTTGCCGAGATCACGCGAGTCTTTCCAGACCGAGACGGTCTGAGTTCCCAGCGCGATGCGATTCAAAGCGGCATGATCCGCATCCTGACCGGAAACGGGGACCGACCCTGCAAGGCCCTGGGCTTCCAATGCTGCGATCGCACCGCCGGCGGTACCGTCGTTCGAGGCCACAACCGCATCGACCTTGTTGTCGTTGGCGGTCAGGAACTGCTCCATGTTGCGCTGGGCGTTGGCCGGCAGCCAGCCGTCCGTATACGCTTCGCCGACATTCTTGACCTTGCCGGAGTCCACGGCTTCCTTCAGCACTTCCATCTGGCCCGCAAACAGGAAGTCCGCGTTTGGATCAGCAGAAGAACCCTTGATGAAGACGTAGTTGCCCTCAGGCTTCACGTCGAAGACAGCCTTGGCCTGCAGACGGCCGACTTCCTTGTTGTCAAACGTCAGATAGAAGGCGTCCGGATTTTCGATCAGGCGGTCATATCCAACCACCGGAATGCCTTCGGCGACAGCCTTTTCAACGGCTGGTCCAATGGCGGAAGAGTCCTGCGCAAGAATGATCAGCGCATTCGCCCCCTGCGAAATAAGGGACTCCACATCGGTCAATTGTTTCGAAGCAGAGGACTGGGCATCGGCGGAAATATACTTGTTTCCGTCGGCCTCGATCTGGGCCTTTATTGCCGCCTCATCGGTCTTCCAACGTTCCTCCTGAAAGTTCGACCAGGAGACACCAATTGTCTTTCCTTCGGCAAGTGCAGCGGTGGACAAAGATAATGAAAGCGTGAGACCTGCCAGAATGGCAGTCATTGTAGTCTTCATGATTTCCTCCCGGCGCGAAATATACCTGCGGTAGAGTTTACCGCCTCCCTGAGCTATATTTTTCGAGCTCCGAAAAAATAAATGACTCAGGACTCCACTAGTGTCAATATGACAACGCGAAACGATGATGGCAGGCAATCATTCAGAATGACGACCGGAATACTGAAGGGCGGTATCAGACACGATGAAATGCGCAGGAGTAACAGGTCGCTGGTGATCGGGGCCGTGCGCCGGGCGGGAAAACTCTCTCGCACAGAAATTGCGGGCCTCACCGGACTCAGCCAGTCGACGATCTCTGCCATCGCTGCCGATCTCATCTCGGAAGGGATCATGCTGGAGACGGAGCACGCTTCCAGCACAGCCACCACCCGCCGCGGCAGACCGCAGGTTGCACTGACCCTCAATCCGGAAGCGGCGAGGGCCGTCTGCCTCTACCTTTCCTACAACCAGTTGCTCGCAGCAATTGTGGACTACAGCGGCGCCACCATCCGTTCCACGTCGCAAACGCTGGACACCCTGGCGCTTGGCCGTGAGGAACTGATCGACGCCGTCATGGGCGCGGTGCGCAACATCACCGACGGCCAAGGACAATTCATGCGGATCGTTTTTGCGTTTCAGGGTGTTACCGACGCACGGGCGAATGAGGTGTTATGGTCGCCCATCGTCTCGCACAGCAACATTCCGTTCGGCAGCCTGCTTGAGGACGCGTTCAGCGTTCCAGTCAGCGTGCAGAATGACTGCAACCTCATCGCCACCGCTCTGCACTGGAAGAATCCGGAACGCTACGGCAAGAATTTCCTGGCCGTCCTGCTCTCCCACGGCATCGGCATGGGCTTGATGTTGAACGGGCGCATCTTCACCGGCATCCGGTCTTCCGGAGGCGAGTTCGGCCACATGATCCACAAGCCGGACGGTTCGCTCTGCCGGTGCGGGCGACGCGGATGCATCGAGGCCTATGCGGGGTCCTACGCCATCCAGCGACGGGCGCAGGACGAGAACCTCCACGCGCCGCTAGCCGATACGCATGGCGCTGATCTGCAGTCGCTGCTCGCCACCGCTCGGGCGAGCGAAGGACCGGCGCGTCTGGCGTTCCGCGAGGCCGGGCAGGCTATTGGCTTCGGCCTCGGCAGCCTGTTCTCGCTGATCGACCCCGCCCCGGTGGCGCTGATCGGGCATGGCACGGCCGCTTTCGATATTCTTGAACCGGAGATCCGCACAGCACTCGCGCAGACGGCGGCTGGTGACATTGCGAGCGAGCTCGCTTTCGAAGTCTGGCCGGACGAGGTTCCGCTGATCCAGGAGGGAAGCGCGATGTCGGCGCTGATCAGCGTCGACCAGGACGTCTTTGGCCCTGGCCTGCGTATTCTGGGAGCTGAGCCTGAGGTCGTAGCCTGACTTTATGACTCACTGATCGAATAACCCGCTCCACGAATGGTTCGGATGACATCCGGCTGGTCACCAAGGTTCACCGACTTGCGCAACCGACCGATGTGCACGTCCACCGTGCGCTCATCGATGTAGATCGTCTCGCCCCAAACCTTGTCGAGCAGCTGTGCGCGCGAGAAGACGCGACCCGGATTCTGCATCAGGAATTCAAGCAGCCGGAATTCGGTCGGCCCAAGGTTCAGCTCCACGTCATCGCGGTAGACGCGGTGCGTCTCCCGATCGAGCGTGAGGCCGCCAACCTTCAGGACTGTCGAAAGGGTCTCGGGCTTGGCGCGGCGCAGAAGCGCCCGAACCCGCGCGATGAACTCGGCCGTCGAGAAGGGTTTTACCAGATAGTCGTCAGCTCCGGTGGTCAGGCCGCGAACGCGGTCGTTTTCCTCGCCCCGGGCCGTCAGCATGATGATCGGCAGGCGCTCGGATTCGGGTCGCTGGCGGACGCGTCGGCAAAGCTCGATGCCGGAGACAGCCGGCACCATCCAATCGAGCACCAGAAGGTCAGGCACGTGTTCCTGAAGGCGCAAGTCCGCCTCATCGCCGCGCGTGATAACCTCGACCTGATATCCTTCTGCCTCAAGATTGTAGCGCAGCAGGACGCACAGCGGCTCGTCGTCCTCGACGACCATGATTTTGGGTGCGATCATGATCCCTTCGTGCTCTCCATTCGGCTCAGTTCATCCTGCTTTGGCCTTCCTACGGGAAGCTGCTGGCCAGTCAGGATGTAATAGGCATTCTCGGCAATATTGGTCACGTGGTCTCCGACGCGCTCAAGGTTTTTCGCGCAGAACAGCAGGTGTGTGCAAGCCGTGATCTTCCTTGGGTCTTCCATCATGTAGGTAAGCAGCTCACGAAAAATCGAAGTGTAGAAGATATCGATCTTCTCGTCATTGTCCCTGAGTTCGACCAGATCTTCCGGACGCCTTGCCACGTAATGCTCGATGACCGCGTCCACCTGCTTCAGCACCAGATCGGACATGGACTGGATCGAGGCCGAAAGTTCCGGCGATATTGGCGTCTGGCCGACAGCCCCAACGCGCTTGGCGATGTTCTTGGCGAGATCACCGATGCGTTCGATGTCGGCTGCCATGCGGATCGTGCCCACCACAAGGCGAAGGTCCTGCGCCATCGGCTGACGCCTCGCGATCAAGGTAACCGCCCGGTCATCGAGGTCACGCTGCTTTGCATCCACCTCGCGATCATCGGTGACCACCTTCTGCGCCAGCTCTACGTCGGCCTCCAGCAGCGCCTGCGTGGCCCGTCTGATCATGGAACCGGAAAGTTCGTCCATCTCGCGCAGGAGCTGGTCGAGCTGCCGCAGCTCCTCATCGAACGAACTGACAATGTGTTGCGCCATGAGCTTTCCTCTCGAAGTGCGGACGGTCAGCCAAAGCGGCCGGTGATATAGTCCTGGGTACGCTTTACCTCAGGACTCGTGAAGATCTTCTCCGTGGGCCCCTCCTCCACCAGATTACCTAGGTGGAACATGGCCGTGCGCTGCGACACGCGCGCCGCCTGCTGCATGGAGTGCGTAACGATGATGATCGTGTAGTTTTCACGCAGCTCGTCGATGAGTTCTTCCACGCGTGCCGTCGCGATGGGATCGAGCGCCGAGCATGGCTCGTCCATCAGGATCACTTCCGGAGACACGGCAATGGCGCGCGCAATGCAAAGGCGCTGCTGCTGGCCGCCGGAAAGGCCGGTCGCCGTATCGTGCAGCCGATCCTTCACTTCATCGAAGAGGCCAGCTTTGCGAAGGCTTCGCTCCACGATCTCGTCGAGATCGGCCTTGGAGCGCACGAGCCCGTGGATGCGTGGACCGTAGGCGATGTTTTCGTAGATCGACTTCGGGAACGGGTTCGGCTTCTGGAACACCATGCCGACGCGTGCTCGCAGCTCCACCACATCCAGCGAGCGGTCAATGATCGACCTACCGTCGAGCTCGATCAGGCCATCGACACGGCTGCCCTCAATCGTATCGTTCATGCGGTTGAAGCAGCGCAGGAACGTGGACTTGCCGCAGCCGGACGGGCCGATGAAAGCGGTCACTGCCTTCTCCGGTATGTCGATCGAGACGTCATGGATCGCCTGCTTCTCGCCGTAGAAGACGTTGACGTTGCGGGCCTTGATCTTGACCGGCTGCGGTTCAAGGTCAGGCGTCCGGATGGTCGTGGAGGGAAGAGTGTAGAGGTCGGTGTCGACCGCTAGCTGACGTACGACCATGTTCATTTGCGTGAGGTCCTCGCGTAGCGCGTTCATCATTTGCGTCGCTCCAGCCTTGTCCTCAGATAGATCGCGATCGCGTTTAGCGCCAGCATGAGGGCGAGCAGCACGATGATCGCAGCTGAGGTACGGGCTTCGAAGAAGTTGCGGTTTTCATTGCCCTGCCAGAGGAAGATCTGCACCGGCAGCGCGGTTGATTGTTCGAAGGGTGTACCCGGAACAGCCGCCACGAAGGCGTTCATGCCGATCAGCAGCAGCGGCGCAGTTTCGCCCAGCGCCTGCGCAACGCCGATGATCGTGGCCGTCAGGACGCCAGGATAGGTGACCGGCAGGACGTGGTGAAACACTGTCTGCGTCTTCGATGCGCCAAGCCCAAGTGCCGCCTGCCGCAAGGAAGGCGGAACTGCCCTCAAGGCCGAACGGGTGGCGATGATGATCGTCGGCAGGGTCATCAGGGTCAGCACCAGTCCGCCAACGATTGGGGCCGAGAGCGGCAGGTGGAAGAAGTTGATGAAGACCGCAGCACCCAGAAGACCGAAGACGATCGAGGGTACTGCCGCGAGGTTGTTGATGTTCACCTCGATGAAGTCTGTGAACCGGTTCTTCGGCGCGAATTCTTCGAGATAGATCGCGCTTCCGACGCCCAAGGGTACCGCCAGCACGATCACCACCAGCATCATGTAGAGCGAGCCCATGAAGGCTCCGGCCAGTCCGGCACTGGCAGGTGCCGAACGGGAGTCCACGTTGGTGAAGAGGTGCCAGGCGAAGGCGAAGCGGATGGTGCCTTCCTCCAGCAGCCTGTCGGCCAGCGCCCGCGCCGGTGCCGAAAGCTGCTGCTGCGCGTCGGGCAGGTTACGGTCGATATTCCCCTTCAGCCAGTTGTCGGCATTGGCCGATGCCAAAAGATTTACAGTGACCGTCTGCCCCAGCAGTCCGGGATCGTTCACGAACATGTCGCGCAGTTCGTAACGGCCATTGGTCTCGATGATGGAAAGCGCCTGCTTCGTGTCGATTTCCACGTCGGGTGCCGCCTTGCGGATGGCTGCCTTGATCACGCGGTTCCAGTTGACCATCGTCACCTGCCGCTCCCAGGCAAGCTGCTGCTTTTCCAGTTCGGCGGGAGACTGCCCCGGCTGCGGTTGCGGGCGTTCGGGAACCTTGATGATCTCGGGGTCGAAGAAGATTTCGAGCTCAACGTTCGCCTGCCAGAAGGCCGGGACGCCCTTGTAGAGGATCATCCCGAAGAGGATCGCCACGGCAGTAAGCGCGGCGCAAATTGCGGCAATGCCATAAGCGCGGAAGCGGCGCTCACGTGCGTGGCGTTTGGCGATCCCGGCGCGGATGGTGGAATGTTGCCGCTGCTGCGGAAGAGAGGAAGACGTGTCACTCATCTATTCATACTGCTCCCGATAGCGGCGGACGATAAAGAGTGCTGCGATGTTGAGCACGAGCGTCATGGCGAAAAGCGTAAGGCCCAACGCAAAGGCAACCAGCGACTGCGGCGAGCTGAAATCCGTATCGCCCGTCAGCTGGTTCACGATGGTGACGGTGACCGTCGATACGGGCTCGCCCGGGTTCAGGCGCAGGTAGGGGCTGTTGCCCGCTGCCAGCACCACGATCATGGTTTCGCCGATTGCTCGGCTGACGGCCAGCAGTACGGCGCCAACAATGCCTGGAAGCGCTGCCGGAAGGATGACGCGCCTGATCGTTTCGGACTCGGTTGCACCAAGGCCGAGCGACCCGTCGCGCAGGGCGCGCGGCACCTGACGGATCACGTCATCGGAGAGCGACGAGATGAAGGGAATGATCATCACGCCCATGACGATGCCAGCCGTCAGCGCACTCGTTGCGCGGATGTCCAGCCCGAACATGGCTCCCAGTCCGGCCAGCGCAGGCCCCACGGTGACGAGCGCAAAGAAGCCGTAGACGATGGTGGGTATGCCCGCCAGAACCTCGATCATCGGCTTGATGATGTTACGGGTCTTGGGCTTCGCATACTGCGTCAGGTAGACGGCTGTCATCAGGCCGATCGGGAGGGCCACGAGGATCGCGATGGTTGCGATCATGACCGTACCCCAGAGCAGCGGCAGCAGGCCGAAGTCACCCGAGCCAGTGCCAACGCTCGAGAAGCGCGGGTTCCATACCGTGCCGAAGAAGAAATCGACGGGGCTTACAAAGGTGAAGAAGCGCAGCGCTTCACCCAGGAGCGAAAGCACGATGCCAAGGGTGGTCAGGATCGCGACTACAGAGCATCCGATCAGCAGATAACGGATTATCCGTTCGACCTCGTTGCGGGCACGGAAACGCGCGCTGATGCGGTTTCTGGCGAGATAAAGGCCGATCGCGCCCGTGCCGAAGGCGCTCGCAAGAACAACTGCCGATGTAAGGGTCCGGAAACGTGTGTTGGCCGTCGCCGTACCGAAGAGAGCCCAGAGGCCAAGGATGAGCAACGCCGGGACGATCGCCCAGATCGCCACCAGCGCGCCATGATAAATCGGCTTGGAGTGCAGCCGGCCCTCAACCTGGGCCAGCCTACTGCTGCGCGACCAGCCGGTCTGATAGGCGAAGCCAAGCAACAGAAGAAGCACAAGGGTCACGAGCATGGAGTTCATGCTGGAACCTCGCTAAAGGGACGGGATGAAATCATTTGCATCCACTTCGCCATATTGGGAGGCGGTCGGAGCAATCCGTTGATTGCCCCGACCTCGCCATCTAGTTCAGTTCCGCAGCCGTGACCGCCTTGCGGTTCTGGAAGTTCTGGAGGATTTCTCCAGTTTCCTCCGCTGGGGCCGGGATCAGTCCGGCAGCCTCAAGCGTGCCGCCCGCACCCGCCATGCCTTCGGACAGGAAGAACTCGACATATTCCTCGATGCCCGGAACCGTGCCGATGTGCTCGCCCTTCACGTAGAAGAAGAGCGGGCGTGATACGGGGTATTCACCGGAAGCGATGGTCTCGAGCGAAGGGGTCACACCGGAGACCGAGGCGACCTTCAGCGTGTCGCGGTTCTGCTCGTAGAAGCTCAGACCGAAGACACCGACCGTGTCCGGATTGCTTTGCAGGCGGGCGAGCGTTTCGGTGTAGTCGCCGGCGATCTCGACCACCACGTCCTGACGTACGTTCAGGCAGGCTTCCTTGGGCGCATCGGTTGGCAGTTCTGCCGCCTTGCATCCTTCGGCGAGAACCTTTTCCTCAAACACTTCGCGTGTGCCGTGGTTTGAAGCCGGGATAGCAAGAGCAATCGGCTGGTCGGGCAGCGAAGCGTCAATTTCTTTCCAGGACTTGTAAGGATTGTCGACCAGCTTGCCATCAACCGCCACCTGCGCGGCAATCGCCTTGAAGATGTGTACCGGCTCGAGCGCAAAGTCGGCCTTGCTGGCGCTCGACGCGAAGACGATGCCGTCGTAGCCAATCTGGACTTCAAGGATCTCGTTCACGCCGGCCTTGTTGCAGGCCTCAACCTCGGAAGCGCGGATGCGGCGCGAGGCGTTGGCAATGTCGATCGTGTTGTCGCCGACGCCCTGGCAGAACTGGCGAAGACCGCCGCTCGAACCGCCAGAACCGACGACAGGGGTTTTGAACTCGGGGAATGCATTGCCGAATTCCTCGGCAACGATGCTGGCGAATGGCAGAACGGTTGACGATCCAGCGATCTGGATCGTGTCGCGCGTCTGCGCCCCTGCGGATGAAGTCATGGCGGCGATCGTAAGGGAAGCCGCTGCGGCCGCGAGGGAAAACTTCGTCATTGATCATCTCCTGTCGGAACCATCGCCATCTGGCGACGCGACGGGCAATAACGCGCTTATGTAACAGCTGCATGACAGTGACACGGGACCGAGTTTTTTCTTCGGCGAGCTGCGTTCCCTCTGGACTCTGCGCGAGTTTGCGTGAATGATGCAACCAGTGCGTGTGGAGCCACATCGCGATGGGGGAGGCAATGGAGATCCGCCCGCTGAGGCTCGGAGGTGTCTGCGAAATCCTTCCGCGGAGGATAGAAGATACCCGAGGGTTCTTCTCCGAGACCTACAACGCGCGGGCGCTGCGAGAACACGGGATCGAGATCGATTTCGTGCAGGACAACCATTCCCGCTCGCTTCGCAAGGGGGTGGTGCGCGGACTGCACTATCAGCTGCCGCCCCACGCTCAGGCGAAGCTGGTGCGGGTCGTCAAAGGCGCCATCTGGGACGTGGCGGTGGACATACGCCGGAACTCGGCGACGTTCGGGGAATGGGTGGGGCTCGAGGTTTCGGCGGAGAGGTGGAACCAGATCCTGATACCGGAGGGGTTTGCGCACGGGTTCATCACGCTCACTGAAGACACGGAGGTGGTTTACAAGGTCTCCGCCTATTATTCACCCGAGCACGACAGGGCGATCCGGTTCGACGATCCCGCGATCGGGATAGATTGGCCTTTCGTGGCAGCTGACGTTTGCCTGTCGGATAAGGACCGAACCGCGCCGCTGCTCAACGAGGCGGAGTTGTTCAAATGAGGCTGGTCGCATGAATATTCTGGTCACCGGAGGTGCTGGTTTCATCGGATCCGCAGTGTGCCGGCTGCTCGCCTCGGACCATCGATGTAACGTCGTCAACCTCGACAAGTTGACATACGCGGCGAACCTGAATTCTCTGCGCGGACTTGAAGACAAGCCGAACTACAGCTTCGTGCGGGGCGACATCTGCGACAATGATCTTGTTCGCGGAATACTCGAGAAATACGCGATAAGCGCGGTTTTGCATCTGGCTGCGGAAAGCCATGTCGACCGCTCGATTGCCAATCCGGAAGCCTTCATCCAAAGCAATGTTGTCGGCACATTCAGGTTACTCAACGCGACGTTGGAGTATTGGCGTCATTTGCCCGAGAGAAGGCGAGACAGCTTCCGCTTCGTGCATGTCTCGACCGACGAGGTTTTCGGTGACCTGCCCTTCGAGAGCGGAATTTTCACGGAAGATTCCCCGTACAGGCCTTCCTCGCCCTACTCGGCCTCAAAAGCGGCCTCCGATCATCTGGCAAGAGCCTGGTACGAGACCTATGGCCTGCCCGCCATCGTGACCAATTGCTCCAACAATTTTGGGCCCTACCAGCATCCCGAGAAGCTGGTTCCCGTAGTCATCCTCAACGCGCTGCGGAATAAGCCGATCCCCATCTACGGCGAGGGACGGAACGTGCGCGACTGGCTCTATGTGGAAGATCACGCCTGGGCGCTCAAGCTTGTTCTGGAGTGGGGGACGGTTGGGGAGAGATATAACATCGGCGGTGAAGCGGAGCGGACAAACCTGGAGCTCTCCTGGACCATCTGTGCCATTCTTGATGAAGAGCAGCCGCGCCCGGATGGCCGATCCTATGGAGATCAGATTGCGTTTGTCGAAGACCGTCTCGGGCACGATCGACGCTATGCAATCGACGCCACGAAAATCCGCAACGAACTCGGCTGGCGGCCCCTGGAACCGCTTGAGCAGAATCTCCGCAACACCGTCCGCTGGTACCTGGACAACGAGTGGTGGTGGACCTCAGCCCATCGAAGAGCCCTGGAGCCGGTGGGGTGAGGATTGTCGTCACCGGCAGGTTCGGCCAGCTGGCGCAGAGCCTGCGGGAGAAAGCCGCTGAACGGTCGGGCGTGGAACTGGTGATGCTCGGAAGGCCGGAACTCGATCTTGCTCGGCCTGACATAGTGCGTGCTGCGCTATGCGATGCTCGGCCTGATATCGTCGTGTCTGCCGCAGCGTATACAGCCGTGAATCAGGCAGAAGATGAAGCGGATCTTGCTTACACAATCAATGCCAAAGGTGCAGAAACCGTGGCGCTGGCAGCGCGAAAATGCAACGCACCGATAATCCATCTTTCAACTGACTATGTTTTCTCGGGATCTTCGGGGGAGCTCTATACGGAGGATGATGCTCCGGGTCCCCTCAATGTTTACGGGAAGAGCAAACTTGAGGGGGAACGCCTCGCCGCAGAAGCCCATCCGCAGCACGTCATCCTGCGGACATCCTGGGTCTACAGCCCGTTCGGCCGCAATTTCGTGAAAACCATGCTGCGACTTGCCGAGGAGCGCGCCAACGTCTCAGTAGTCTCCGACCAATGGGGCAATCCCACCAGCGCTCTCGACCTGGCAGAGGCGATCCTTCGCGTTGCGGAGCGGCTTCACGGGAATGAGCCGCCCGTTCATGGGACCTATCATCTTGCCGGCGCCGATCCAATCAACTGGAGCGGGTTTGCTCGCCTGATCTTTGGAATTTCGGATGAGCTCGGCGGTCCAAAGGCAAAGGTCGCCGATGTTCTCACCCGAGATTATCCAACCAAAGCCCTCCGGCCCCAGAATTCGCGCCTCAGTTGCGAGAAGTTCAAGGCTACGTTCGGTTTTGAACTTCCTGGCTGGAATACATCGTTGCGTCCCGGCGTCCAGCGTTTGCTCAAAAGAGGATAATCGTCACTCGCTGGCCCGCGTCAGGTGGACAACGCGATCGGCAACATCAAGACTGGTCTGGCGATGCGCGACGAGGATGCGCGTGATCTTCAATGCCCGGATGGAGTTGTTGATACGCGCCTCGTTCTCGTTATCCAGGTGGCTCGTCGCCTCGTCCATGATCAGGATCTTTGGTGAGCGATAGAGCGCACGGGCGATAATTACACGTTGCGTCTGGCCACCTGACAGGCTGCTGCCCATGTCTCCGACAAAGGTCTCGTAGCCCATGGGGAACGACAGAATTTCCTCATGGATCGCCGCGAGCCGCGCGCATTCCTCCACGCGCTCCATGTCAACCTTGTCTGCGAAGCCCGCGATATTCTGGGCTATCGAACCGGTAAACAGCCGATCGTTCTGCAGCACGCAGGCAACGTTCCTGCGATAGACTGCAAGTCCCATTGAGGCAACAGAAGCGCCGTTGAACAACACGTTGCCTGACGTTGGCTCGTTCAACCCCGCCGCGATCTTCAGAAGCGTGGACTTACCCGCACCGGAAGGTCCGGCAATGCCAATGCATTCGCCTTCCCGCACATCCATGGAGAAATCGTTCAGGATAAAGGCTTCATTGTCGCCGTATCGGAAGGAAACGTTTTTCAGGCTCAGGTGGACGTTCGTACTCTCGCGAACAGCCATGGCACTGCCGGATGCTTCCAATGACGACGGGCCTTTTTCCGGAACTGCCAACGCGATATCCGAAATACGTTCGCCATGGAGCGACAGCATCCGCGCGATCATCATCGCGTCAATGAGACCGGCAATGCGTTGGGTAAACTGATCGCGATAAGACAGGAACGCGATGAGCATTCCTACCGTCATGCTGTTTGCCATCACTGCCGCGGCACCGAAATAGATAAGCAGGATGCGGTCGCCCCCCAGCAGGCAACCACTCAAGGTGGCAAAGATGGCGTCCAGCTTGCGCACCCGCACGTCAGCCGCAATGCGCGCGACCAGGTGGTTGATCCAGGTTTCCTTGCGCCGGTGCTCCAGGCAGAGAGCCTTCAGGCTGGAGATCCCGCGAATGGATTCCAGAAAGTGCGAGCTTTCTCGCGCGGCATTGTGGATCGCCTGCTCCGACCGGGAGCGGTAGGCAGGATAAGTTGCAACCCGTAGAAGCACATAAAGTGTCACGGATACGGCCACGATGAGAACGAGCCAGCCGCCATAAGCAATCATGACGGCGAGCAGCGCCAGCGCCATGACGCCATCGAGGACGGCCATCAGCACGCGGGCAGTCAGCGTTTGCTGGATCTGGTCGAGCGAGTCGAAACGCGAAACGATGTCGCCAACGTGCCTCTTTTCGAAAAAGCCTAGCGGCAGCTGCATGAGGCGGTCGAAAAGCCCCGCCTTCCATTGCAGGCTCAGGGTGGAACTCAAGACAAGGGTCGACCATGCGCGGATGAAGCCGAGCATCGCCTGCAGGAAAAGAAGCCCGGCAAGGCCGATGACCACAGTCAGCAGGAGGTCGCGGTCTGCCACGACAATCACTTCGTCCAGAACGATCTGAAAAGCGAACGGCATGGCGATGCCGACCATCTCCAGAAGCGCCGAAATGGCAAGGATCTGGATCGCGGCACGTCCGAGACCAGACGTTCGTTTCACCAGATCCAAGACGCTGATCGACCGGCGCTCATCACGCTTCTCGAAGCTTAGGTCTGGCCAAGCCTCCAATGCGACCCCGGTAAAACGCTTCCCAACTTCGGCGAACGGAATCGTGCGGCGCCCGGCCGCCGGGTCATGAATGACGATGCCCTTCGCGTCCACCCGGACGAGCACGACGAAGTGGCTGTGATCCCAATGCAGAATACACGGTAAACGCAGCAGCTTGAGTTCGTCGAGATCGAGGGACAATCCCCGCGAGGCCATCCCCAGTTCACGGCCGACATCAATGATATCCGCCAGCGTCATACCGTTTATGGAGATGGTGAAACGCTGCCGTGCGGACGTCATATCCAGGTGGCGGCCGCGGTGTCCGGCCACCATCAGCAGGCAGGCGAGCCCGCACTCTGCTGCTTCAGACTGCAATAGGATGGGGGTGCGGTGACGCAGTGCATCCGCAAGAGGCATGGAAGGATTTGCCACGTCAAAGATCCGCTATTCTGCCGGTTACGCGCGAGAGCGGATTCAACAACCACTCATAAAGCTTTCGAGTTTCTGTGCGCACATGGGCTTCAAACCGCATGCCCGGCGGCAACTGAGCAGTCGTTTCGGCGACCGTTTCATTCGGCTCAATGGTTACAAGGTAGAAGGTTCCTGCGGGGCCGGAGAACCTTTGAGAGATAAGCGTACTGAGTTCGTCCTGGTTCAGCGCGGCGCCGGAGATGGAAACGATCCTGCCGCCGAACTGGCCGAATTTCTGGTAGGGAAAGGCTTCGTAGCGCATCAGCACCTCGTCGCCCGCACGGATGAAACCGATGCCGGTGCTCGGCACCAGGAGATTTCCTTGCAGATGGGCATCCTTCGGCACAATCGTAAGCAGAGGAAACCCCGCCTGGACCATCTGCCCCTCGTCCGCCATCACGGCGGTGACCACACCGGCCCGAGGAGCGACGATCTGAATCTCGCTTCGGCCTTCGCCTTCAAACATCTGGCGATCAATTTCCACCAGCCGCTGGCGAAGTTCGCTGATCCTTGCTTCGGCAGTCCGGTCGTGCATCTGCAGCCGGTGTTCCAGCTGGTTGATGCGGGCGCGCAGTTGCAGCCGGTCACGCTCCGCTGCCTCCAACTGGAGCTGGTAGGACATGTGGGCCTGCTGGCGCGTTTCCACCTGTCCAAGGGTGGCGAGCCCCTTGGCGATCAGATCCTCCTGACGTATCGCGTTCTTTTCCAGCGCGACCGTGAACTTGCGCAGAAGTGCCCGATAGGATCCCAGATGCGCCTGCTCCTGTCTCGCATCTTCCAGTTCGTCTGAAAGCTGCTGCTTTTCGATCCTGGAGAGAGTCTGTTGCCGCTCGATCGCGTCAGAAACTTCCTGCCTTTGCATGCGCAGCAGGTTGAGGCCTGCTTTGTTTACCCAGCCGTTCTCGGTGATGTAGTCCACGCAAAGCGTATACAGAACGTCGCCAGCCTGAACCGCATCCCCCTCCTGCACGCGCTTCAACTTGATCCAGCCACTTGACGGCGCTGTAAGGCGGGCTAGACCACCCACCGGAAGCATTACGCCTTCGGCTCTCACAAGGCGGGTATACTCGCCGAAGAAGAGAAACAATGCAGCCGCCAACAGCGCCGCGCTCGATACCCAAGCCGCTACGTTCAAGGAAATGCTGCGGGGCAGATGGGACTGAACAGCCCACCCATTCCTTCGCTCGTCATTTGCTTTAAAGAGAAACAATGAGCTTTGACCTGGTCGCTCCAAAAGCTGCCCCGCATAGTTTAGTCATTGTTGCGAATGTCGCGGTGAATGCCGTTCGTTCGCTGGTTACCCGGTGGGATGCTTGATCAGATCTAGAAGGTTGTAAATCAAACCAAGCGTGGTCCCGAACGCGCAGCCAACTCCGCCAGCAACAGCCGCCCCCACCGGACCGGCTAACACCGCCGCGGTAAGCCCGCCCACAATACACCCTCCAAGGATACCCTCCCTCATCGACTCCCCGTCCCAGCCGCCTGTAACGTTTTCCAGTTCTGTGTTGTGCAATTGCCGCATGGTTCCCCTCTAGGTATACTTTTGACGAGTGTATTCGGAACGGTACAACACCGTCAGCCCTTGGAGCCCCGGTACTGAACGCACTGGACCAGACCCTCGCCGAGGACGCTGTGAGCATCGGCGCCCGCACTTATCGGCAGAAAGCCGGCAGTTGTGAAAGCCCCACCTACTCCGCCTACCCTTGCTTCCAGCACGCCTACGGGCGAAGCAATGGCAACAGACGGACCAAGAATTGCGCCACCCGACACACGCGCCAGGCAGCGTTTACCAACTCGCAACATTGTTTATCTCTCATATTTCTGACTGAACTAGCTGCTTTGCAGCGCCAGAACGGTTGGTACGAAGAAGGTTTTGCACCAACTCCGCAGCTGATTTCATAGAAACGACTAAGTGCTTCACACCAGTTAAAATAAATTCTTTTTAATACTTCCGTGGAATTTTTGTGAACACGTGCGTCCACTCTGAAATAGGACGCCCCGCCAATTTGGCGATCTAAGAAGATCCATACCCGCTAAGTCATGTATTTATGCCAGAGCGCCGGGCGATGACTTCGATGTATCCACCTTCTTCTGCTCACCGGTTAGTAAGTATCCGATGGCCCCGCCTCCAGCGCCCATACTTCCACCGCCAATGGCAGCCCCAAGGGCGCAACCGATCACGCTACCAAACGGGCCCACGATCATCCCGCCGGTACATCCCGCTGCAGCACCTACCACTGCGCCCCACACTCCCAGGTAGATCGTGTACAAAAGCGACCTACCACCCACTACATCGATCAGCTCATCTTGATCCAACCGTCTCATAAACACCTCTAGTTTACCTGAACTATTGTATAATGGCTTCTGATTGCAGATGTACGAGCGCTCGACCAACCTAGGTGGTGTCCCCAGAAGTGTGAGAGCGGTTCAGAAAGTAGTGTATGACGCCAGTGCCAAGCCCAATCGTGTAGCCTATTCCGGCCATGGCAAGTGTGCAGATTGGACCAACAAATATTCCAGTAAGCCCATCTTCTATGCCGCCGGTCAAACCGCCCGCAAGCCCAACTGCGACGGAAATGCCTTCTTTATCGCCTCCTGACACGGTCGTCAGTTCGCAGTTACGTAGTGGTCGCATTTAAACCTCGTATATCGCTCGTCGGTCTAAAGAATAAGAAGCAGCGCCCAGCCGCTCAGCGCCCGCTGCCTCAATTACGCTCGTTTAAAATAACGGGATATATAGTACCCGGCTGCCCCGCCGCCCGCGCCAGCACCCAACGCGCCGACAGCCGCCCAGATGGCACTACCGGCAAGGCTTCCCACCGGGCCGAAAAACAATCCAGCCACAAGTCCGACCCAGCCCCCGACGCGGCACCCCACGCCCCCATTCCTAGCGCTGCCTTAATCTGATCGTTGCCACCAGCAGCCAACGCGATCTCGCGTCGTTCCAAAAATCTCATAAACTCAACAAAGCCCCTCAGTAAAAATACAATAAATATATAATTATTATTCTAATCTATTGGTGGCTTTGAGATAAGTGGTGCATCAGACCAAGACTACCCCCCAGCACCATTCCGACCCCACAACCGAGCAGTGTCCCGCAAGGGCCGAAGACGCGGCCAATGGCGCACCCGGCAGTACTGAGCGTGAACATGCCGGTCACACCTATGGCAGCCGACGGCCCGCTCGCTCCGCTCACCGTACAAGCCGCCAGCTTCAATTCAAGAGGGTTCAAGTAACGCAACCGAGCTCCTTAAATCAAACGCAATACAGACCAGAGCTATCGGTTCAGTTTATGCTGAATGAACAAAGTATATATTCAGTTATGCGTAGTGATGAAATGATGGACTACCCCACAGCTAAGCCCGAGTGCTGCCCCAACCCCGCATCCAACGAGACCCCCCACAGGACCCAAAAAGCCTCCCGCAAGGCAGCCCACCGCGCCCCCGGTAAGCGTCGCACCTGCGGCTACGGCTGCCCCTCTTGCGTCTTCTTCATCTAAATGACCGCCACCGATTGTCGTCAGATCACCTTCATCCAAACAGCGCATAGAATACCCCTTAGCAAGCGTATTTTGAAAAGCTTAAGCGAAATTTGTTCGAACAACGGACCCCATCGCGCCAAGGATGCCGGCGACGAGACCCGCCCCCATACCAATTCCGCAGCCAGCTAGTTTGGCAATCGGGCCACCCAGGCTACCAATAGCGCACCCGACCCCCGCGCTGGTCATAACCCCTGCCCAGGAGATTCCAATTACACCCAATCGCACCAACTCATCCTCGGTGCTTCCGCCTGCAATCGGCGTCTTTTCAGATTCAACCAAAAGGCGCATACAGATTACCCACCAGAAAAATAATAGAGCACCCTTGAATACATAAATAATCCAAATGTCAACTCTTATAAATTGTAAGTATATTTGTTTATATTCATATTATACTTATATTGAATTGCAAATTGATCATTCCGGATGGCAGCTGCACGAGTTTCAGCAATAGACTGGCGACTTGCGCCAGGCAACAGAAGAGCGCAGGGACGAGTACCCCAAGCCAAAGGAGAAGTTGGACGATAAGGAGGGTTCAAGACGGAGGAGTCAAAAACGACTGCGGCCAATCTTCTGCACGAAAGACAGAAGCTTTCTATCCGCGAAAATCTCTAATAATCTTCAATAGAAAGATGGTACTCCCAAGGGGAATCGAACCCCTGTTTCCGCCGTGAGAGGGCGGCGTCCTAGACCGCTAGACGATGGGAGCATCAGCAGTTGCCGCGATATAGACGGGCCTCGCGTTGAATGCAACACCTTCCTTCGTGATTTTCTCGGTATCTGTGAAGAAAGATGCGCGAAGCCCGGAATAGCTGGGGCTACTGCCCCTGCCAGCCGATCTCAAAATTCCCGATTACGCGGCGTTCCGTCAGATCGTAGAGGAGAATCGATTCGCCGCCGCCATTGCGACGGATGTGAAGCGTGATTCGGTTGCCGTCGAGGGACTGGGACACCACCTGTGACGACGGAGGCAACAGAATGCTGCCCGAGATCATCTCGCTCGACGGCGGAGCCTGCGTGACCGTGTCACTTGGCGATGGGCCGAAGGACTTGTAGACAAGCGCAACCATGACGGCCATAAGCGCAAAGAAAAGGATGCCCAGGTTGATGAACATGAATCGCAACATCTTGCGACGCACGTTCTCAGCAGCTGGATCCAGTGTCTTTTCTTCTTCGAGGTGGTCTGGGGCTTCCCCGTTCATGGCTGTCCTGTCGCCGAAAGGTTCGTGATGCACGCTTCTGATAACGAAGAGATGGCTGAATGGAAAGTGCTGCATGCCGATGCGGATGCTCAGGGCAGCCGGTTGGACCAGTGGCTTGCCGCCACGCTTGCTCCGGAACTTTCCCGCAACCGCATCCAGGCGCTCGTGCGCGGCGGCAGCGTGACGCTCAATGACCGCGTGGTGACGGAGCCCAAGCAGAAGGTTGCCGAGGGTGACGTATGCTGCATCAACATGCCCGAGCCAGAAGCGCCGGAACCCATGGGCGAGGACATCCCGCTCGACGTGCTCTACGAGGATGACAGCCTGATCGTCATCAACAAGCCGGTGGGTCTCGTCGTTCATCCCGGTCCCGGCAACTGGACAGGCACGCTCGTCAACGCGCTTATCCATCACTGCGGTGCGTCCCTGTCCGGGATCGGCGGCGTGCGGCGGCCAGGCATCGTCCACCGCATCGACCGCGACACGAGCGGCGTTCTTGTCGTTGCCAAGACGGACCAGGCACATCGTTCGCTGGCGGAAGCGTTTGCCGACCACGGACGCAACGGGGACCTGGAGCGTGCCTATGTAGCGCTCGTCTGGGGTGCGCCCAGCCGGGTGACCGGCGTCATCGAGACCTGGCTCGGACGCTCCAATCAGGATCGCACGATGCGGGCCGTTGTGCCGCAGGGGCGGCCGGACGCACGCCATGCGATCACGCATTACACATTGCTGGAGCGGTACGGCGACGCGAACAGTCCCATCGCGTCGCTGGTCGAGTGCCGGCTCGAGACGGGCCGCACGCATCAGATCCGCGTCCACATGGCCCACATCGGGCATCCGCTGATCGGCGATCAGGCCTATGGGCGATCATTCCGCACAAAGGTCAACAAGTTACCGGAAGAGTTGCGAACGGCGGTGGAAAGCTTCGAGCGGCAGGCGCTGCATGCGCGGCTGCTTGCCTTCCGCCATCCCGTCACTGGCGAGATGATGCGCTTTGAAGCTCCCCTGCCCGAGGACATGGCAACGCTTCAACACTTGTTTTCTGCGCTCTGAACGACTATCTCAGGGTCATTGAAATGACCTGCCCTTATAGCCTGCCCCGCCCATGCGACGGGATTGCAGGGCTATGCTTTAAATTTCGCCGCAATCTACCTATATATGTCGTACGTAGTGCGCTCAGGGGAGCGGCTGCGTATTTGCCCGCCGCATTTGGGGGCACGAGTGATAGGAGGGTGCTTAATGGCCCAGACATTGCCAAGTGTAGTTTCCGGTGAAGGCGGACTGGCGCGTTATCTTGAGGAGATCCGCCGCTTTCCGATGCTGCAGCCTGAAGAAGAGTACATGCTCGCCAAGCGCTATCAGGAGCATGGCGACTCTGATGCTGCACACAAGCTTGTTACCAGCCACTTGAGGCTCGTTGCCAAGATAGCAATGGGGTATCGTGGCTATGGACTCCCGATCGGGGAAGTCATTTCCGAAGGAAACGTCGGCCTGATGCAGGCCGTGAAGAAGTTCGAACCGGAGCGCGGCTTCCGGCTGGCCACCTATGCCATGTGGTGGATCCGGGCCTCGATCCAGGAATACATCCTGCGATCGTGGAGCCTCGTGAAGATGGGCACGACTGCGAACCAGAAGCGCCTGTTCTTCAACCTCCGGAAGACAAAGAGCAAGATCCAGGCGCTCGGTGACGGCGACCTCACCCCTGATCAGGTGAAGGAAATCGCTACCCGGCTGCATGTGAGCGAGGATGAGGTTGTTTCGATGAACCGCCGCCTTTCCGGCGACGCTTCGCTGAACGCTCCGATCCGCGCATCCGAGGGTGAGTCCGGCGAATGGCAGGACTGGCTCGTGGACGACCGCGAGAGCCAGGAGAGCATGCTCATCGAGCAGGACGAGCTGGAGCAGCGCAAGCGCATGCTGGACGATGCTCTCGGCGTTCTGAACGATCGTGAGCGCCGCATCTTCCAGGCTCGGCGTCTGTCGGAAGACCCGCTGACGCTTGAGGAGCTTTCCGGTGAATTCGAGATCAGCCGCGAACGCGTGCGCCAGATCGAGGTGAGAGCCTTCGAGAAGGTGCAGGACGCGATCAAGGCTTCGGCAAAGCGCCAGGCGGAAAGCATGGGGCGGGAAGCCCTGCCGGCCTAGCCCAGACCAGTTCGGACTTTCACAGAAGCTCTGAACTGCTCGAACTCTTTGTCTCGCGGTTCCGGACGGAAAACCGGTTCCCACTTTTCCTGGAACCGCTAACTCTTTGTTTTCTCGCGGTTCCGGACGGAAAACCGGTTCCCACTTTTCCTGGAACCGCTCAAGGCAGTCAACCACACATGAAAAAGGCCGCTTCGCGCGGCCTTTTCTTTGCATGAGTTCCGGACTGTCGGTTTCCCGGCGGTGTTTACCCGCTCATTGCCTGTTTCCAGGCATTCACCGCATCATTGAATACGGCGCTGCCTGGAACGCCCTTTTCAAGCGTGATCAGGGCGCGGCGACCGGACGTGTATACGATCGGAATGTCGATCCATTCCATACGGCCGAGCAGAAGATTGTTGGCTTCCACGTCCGCCTTATTGTCGCTCAGCGCTACCAGGAAGAAGCCGTCGGCGATCTTGGCGGGCACACCCAACAGGCGGTTGCCGGCATCCTGCTCCGTGCGCTTCAGCGAGACACTCGCGACGCTCCCAACCGCTCCACCGGGGAAATCTTCCGGCGTCAGGAAGATCAGCTCAGCGATGTAGCTCGCCGGCAGGGACTGGTCGACGTTCCGACGGATCGACATCTTCAGGCGCATCCGCTTGCTGGGGATCGTTGCCTCAGCGTAGATGACGGGCTCGGGCGGCAGGTCGGCACCCGGCGATTCCTGCTGGATGCTCCAGACAACATTTCCGTCGCTAGCCGATGCCTGTTCCTGGATCGTGCGTTCTTCGTAGAAGATTGCCTTCTGGCCCACCGCAACAGCAGGCTGGTTGTTCCCCGCTGGCTCGCTATTGGTTTCCTGCGGACCTGCAGCAGCAACCCTCTCGCTGGATGCGGCGATGGACGTACCCTCACCAAGCGTCGGATTCTCGGAAGCAGGTCCTTCATCGACCTCCGAGCCGTCGGGCAACAGGCGCTGCGTCAGCTTGCGCTGCTGAGCGCTCTGCGAGGCAGACTGTGCGGTCGCATTCTGGTCTGCGGCTGCTGCCACCGTTTCGGCTGGGGTTGAACTGTCTGCCGCCACCTCATCACTACCGGAGCCACCGGCAAGCTCCATCACCTGGTCGCGATAGAACCAGCCACCCGCAGCAACCGCACAGATCAACAGAACGGCAGCGGCCGCAAGCAATGGCTTCTTGAGCGAGCGCTTGGCCTTTCGTTCTCGTAGTTCACGCAGTGCCGGCCGCTCGTGCAACGCGTCGAGCACGGGATCTGCAGCCGCGTTCGCTTTCTTTGCAGGTGCTGGAGGCCGCTTGACGTCGAGGTGAATCTCATCGTCGGCAGGCTTTTTCGCTTTCGGGGCTTCGACTTCTGCCTTGCGCGCGGGCTGGGCTTGAACGGGCTCATCCACCCTGTGAACAAGGTCATCAAAATTATCGTCGTGAGCGTCCTCAGTATCGAGCTCAGGCTCGTCAGTCACCTCGTCGGAGGGCTCATCGACAACAGGTTCGGGCGACGTGGGCTTCGCCGCCGCGACAGGTTCAGCCTTCGGCTGTGTCGCAACCGGTTCAGGAGCCTTCGGTGCAGGTGCATTCGCTGCAACCAGTGGCGCAGGCGCCGTGGCGGGATTTTCCGTGGTGCTCCAGCTTGCGTTCGATGGCACTCTGGAAAGAGCTTCCAGATCCCGCAGAACCTCATCCAGCCCGTCCAGCCTATCCTCAGCCGGTGCGGGAGGAGCGTATTCCGCCTCTACCTCAGCGATCGCATCCTCGAGCACCTTCATCTGGCGGTCGACGACGTGCTGGGGCGGGGGCGGAGAAACTGCCTTCAGCTTGGCTTCAATTGTGGAGCGAGCCTTCTGATAGATGCGGTCGCGCGCTTCCGGAGTATTTTCCGCCAGCGTCGCTATCGTTTTCCGCAGAACCGCAGCAAAATCTGCCATGCTTGTCTTTCCGTTCCTACCCTGTCGCTCCCTGATGGCTTCATACACAAAATTGTGGTGACTCTAAAGCAAGCTGGCGGCCCCGATACCGGGGGACCGCCAGTTCACGGGAACCCTCCATCAGTTCTGGAAGGGATCCGTCACCAAAATTGCGTCTTCGCGTTCGGGGCTGGTCGAGAGAATTGCAACCGGCGCGCCGATCAATTCCTCGATGTTCCGTACGTATTTCACTGCCTGTGCCGGCAGATCGTTCCAGCTGCGCGCGCCCTTGGTGGTCTCGCTCCAGCCTTCGAAGGTTTCGTAGATCGGCTCGAGACGCGCCTGGGCACCCTGGCTTGCCGGCAGGTAGTCGATCACCTTGCCATCAAGCTTGTAACCCGTGCAAACCTTGATCTCTTCCAGGCCGTCGAGCACGTCGAGCTTGGTCAAAGCGATACCGGTGATGCCGTTGGCGATGACAGCCTGGCGCACCAGAACGGCGTCGAACCAGCCGCAGCGGCGCTTGCGCCCCGTGACTGTGCCGAACTCGTGGCCCTTGGTGCCGAGGAAGTCGCCGATCTCGCCCGTCTGTTCCGTCGGGAACGGACCCTCGCCCACGCGGGTCGTATAGGCCTTGGTGATGCCGAGCACATAGTCGATGGCGTGAGGTCCGAGGCCGGAGCCCGGAGAAGCCTGACCTGCAACGGTATTGGAAGACGTCACGAACGGGTAAGTCCCATGATCGATGTCGAGCATCGTGCCCTGAGCGCCCTCGAACAGGATGCGCTTGCCGGCACGGCGTGCGTCTTCCAGAATGTTTCCTACGCGGTCCACGAAGGGCAGGATCTTGTCGGCGACAGACGTCAGCTCTTCCATGATCGTCTCATGCGAGACTTCAGCATGGCCGAGGCCACGGCGCAGTGCGTTGTGGTGCGTGAGAAGGCGGTCGACCTTGGCCGGCAGCGTATCGAGGTCCGCCAGATCCAGAACGCGGATGGCGCGGCGGCCAACCTTGTCTTCATAGGCTGGGCCGATGCCGCGACGGGTCGTGCCGATCTTCGTGCCGGAGGCAGAAGCGGCATCCTCGCGGAAGCCGTCGAGCTCGCGGTGCAGGGACAGGATGAGCGGGGTGTTCTCGGCGACCTTCAAGGTCTCGGGGCTCACCGTCACGCCTTGCTCTGCGAGACGTCCGATCTCCGCCACAAAGGCGTGAGGATCGAAAACAACACCATTGCCGATGACAGACAGCTTGCCCGGACGCACCACTCCCGATGGGAGAAGCGAGAGCTTGTAGCTTGTGCCATCAATGACGAGCGTATGGCCGGCATTGTGCCCCCCCTGAAAACGCACGACGATGTCAGCGCGCTCAGAAAGCCAGTCAACGATTTTACCCTTACCTTCGTCGCCCCATTGCGAGCCGACGACTACGACGTTTGCCATTCCTGCTTCCTTCCGCGGGCGAGGCGTTTGCCAGCCCTCTGATCGAAACCAAAGGCTCTATAGCGCCAAGATTGTAATGATGCGACACTTCTTTCACTGTGGCGGCAAAATTGCCTAGGTTGAAGGGTCTCTGCTGTCGATAACAGAGGAACACCCCGTAATCCATTCCTCCCGGATTGCCATGCTGTTCAAATGGGATAAGTTCCTCCGCTCAAGCCATCCGCACCAAAGTGGCAGGTTCTCTGCCATATCCAGCACAGTCATCACCGCCTCATGCACCAGTCTGCTTACGTTCTTCTTGTTCTCACCACCCTGTTCTGGGGCGGCAATGCTGTAGCCGGCCGGCTTGCGTTGGGCCATGTCTCCCCATTCTCGCTCAATCTTCTGCGGTGGGGGATCATGTTCCTCCTACTCCTTCCCTTTGGCCTGAAGCATGTCCGGCGTGACTGGCCTGTCATCCGAAAGAACCTTTGGCTCATGCTGTTTCTAGGCGCGACCGGGTTCACCGGGTTCGCAGCCATCATGTACAAGGCGCTCGAATACACATCCGCCGTGAACGTCTCGATCGAGCAGGCGGCTATCCCGATGCTCATCATCGTCCTGAATTTTGTCCTTTTCCGGCTCAAGGCGACATGGCTGCAGATTTTGGGTTTTGCGATCTCGCTCGTGGGCGTGGCGCTGACTGCCACCCATGGCGAGCTTGAGCGACTGGCGCAGCTTGACCTCAACTTCGGCGATGCGCTGATGCTCCTGGCCATGTGCTGCTATGCTACCTATACCGCGATGCTGCGGCTGAGGCCGCAGATCCACTGGCTGAGCACGGCGACGGTCTTTTCGTTCGCGGGCTCTCTGGCGGCCATACCCTTCCTTTATTGGGAATATGCAACCGGCAATGCCTTCATGCCAGACCTGCAGGGTTGGGTGATCGCCTTATACGCCGCGGTGTTTCCATCGGTGCTGTCGCAGGTGTTCTTCATCCGCGGGACGGAGCTTATCGGCAGCAACCGCGCCGGGCTCTTCGTCAACCTCATCCCCGTGTTCGGGACGCTGCTGTCAGTCGCAATCCTTGGAGAAGCGCTCCACACCTACCATGTAATGGCGCTTGTCTTCGTGGTGATCGGCATCACGATCGCCGAGTGGAGCGGACGTCGCGCTGCAGGCGCCAAACTTCCGTAAATAAGAAGAGCCGCGAAGCGGGAGCTTCGCGGCCTTTGCATTCGTATCAGTGGCAGGCCTGATCAGGCGCCAATGTTGAAACGCAGCGGGCGTGCGGCGTTGATCTTGCCGGTTGCCAGAACTTCGTCGATGAACGCCTGCGGAACAGCCTCATCGAGGTAGAGCAGAGCGATCGCATCGCCACCCGGATGGTCACGGCCGAGCTGGAAGTTGGCAATGTTGATGTTGTGCTTCGCGCAGATCGTGCCGAGCAGACCGATGATGCCAGGCGTATCCGGATTGGTCGTGTAGAGCATGTGCTCGCCAACCTCAGCATCAAGATTGATGCCCTTGATCTGAATGAAGCGCGGTTTGCCGTCGGAGAAGCAGGTGCCTGCGATGGAGCGGGTCCGCGTCTTCGACTTGACGGTCAGCTTGATGTAGCCGTCGAACACACCGGACTTGTCGCGCTTGATCTCGGAAACGATGATGCCACGCTCCTTCACCATGATCGGCGCCGACACCATGTTCACATCGGAAACCTGCGGGCGGATGAGGCCGGCAAGGGCTGCGCTGATCAGGGCGCGGGTGTTCATCGTGGCGGTCGAGCCGTCGAACAGTATCTCGATCTCATCGATCGGTTCGTCGGTCATCTGGCCAACGAAGGAGCCCAGAACTTCGGCGAGCTTCACGAAAGGCTTCAGGCGCGGTGCTTCCTCAGCCGTGATCGAAGGCATGTTGATCGCGTTGGTGACGGCACCCTTGGTCAGGTAGTCCGACATCTGCTCTGCAACCTGCAGGGCAACGTTTTCCTGAGCTTCCGTGGTGGATGCGCCGAGGTGCGGGGTGCAGACGACGTTCGGCAGATTGAAAAGCGCGCTGTTGGTGGCGGGCTCTTCTGCGAACACGTCGATACCAGCGCCGGCAACCTTGCCGGACTTCAGGCCTTCAACCAAGTCAGCTTCGACAACCAGCTCACCGCGGGCGCAGTTGATGATGCGCACGCCGTCCTTCATCTTGGCGATGGAGGCAGCATTGATGATGCCGCGGGTCTTGTCGTTCAGCGGCGTGTGGAGCGTGATGAAGTCAGCGCGGGCGAAGAGATCGTCGAGCTCAACCTTTTCAACACCCAGCTCTTCCGCACGGTCTGCCGAGAGGAACGGATCGAAAGCGACGACATGCATCTTGAGGCCGACAGCGCGCATTGCAACGACCGAGCCGATGTTGCCGCAGCCGATGATGCCCAGCGTCTTGCCGGTGATCTCGACACCCATGAAGCGGTTCTTTTCCCACTTGCCGGCATGGGTGGAAGCGTTTGCTTCCGGGATCTGGCGGGCAACGGCGAAGAGCATCGCGATTGCATGTTCTGCAGTCGTGATCGAGTTGCCGAAGGGCGTGTTCATGACGATGATACCGCGGCGCGATGCAGCCGGGATGTCAACGTTGTCGACGCCGATACCAGCGCGGCCGATAACCTTCAGGTTGGTCGCAGCTTCGATCAGCTTTTCGGTGGCCTTGGTGGCCGAGCGGATGGCGAGACCATCGTACTTGTCGATGACGGACAGGAGCTTCTCCTTGTCCTTGCCGAGGTTCGGCTCATAATCGACTTCGATGCCGTTCTTGCGGAAGATCTCAACGGCGGTTGGCGACAGTGCATCGGAAACGAGAACGCGAGGTGCCATATCAGGGCTCCTTCTGAGCATCCATCATGCCGGGAATAGCCGGATGTACCTGGATGCGGTTTGACAACAGCAGAATTGCGAGGAGTTGATGGGGCTGCGTCGCTACGCAGCCCTCTGTATCAAGCGGCCTGCAGAGCGGCCTTCTGTTCCTGGAATGCCCACTCGAGCCATGGCAGGAGTGCTTCCAGATCAGACTTCTCGACCGTAGCACCGGTCCAGATGCGCAGACCGGACGGTGCGTCGCGGTATGCGCCGATGTCGTAGGCGACCTTTTCCTTCTCGAGGCGGGAAACGATGCCCTTGGCGAAAGCGGCCTGTGCGTCGGCGTCCAGCTTGTTGACGGCTTCGTCAACGATCGTCAGGCAGACCGACGTGTTGGAACGGGTGGCCGGATCCTGAGCAAGGTTTGCGAGCCAGGTGCTGGACTCAACAAAGTTGTTCAGCACAGCAGCGTTTTCGTCGGCACGAGCGACCAGAGCGTCGAGGCCACCGAGCGACTTCGCCCACTCAAGCGCATCAAGATAATCTTCCACGCAGAGCATGGACGGCGTGTTGATCGTCTCGCCCTTGAAGATGCCTTCGATCAGCTTTCCGCCCTTGGTCATGCGGAAGATCTTGGGCAGCGGCCAAGCCGGCGAGTAGGACTCGAGGCGGGCAACCGCGCGGGGCGAAAGGATCAGCATGCCGTGACCGCCCTCTCCGCCGAGAACCTTCTGCCAGGAGAAGGTAACGACATCGAGCTTGGAGAAGTCGAGACGCTGAGCAAATGCAGCCGAGGTGGCGTCGCAGATGGTCAGGCCCTGACGGTCAGCCGGGATGAAGTCAGCGTTCGGAACGCGAACGCCGGAGGTGGTGCCGTTCCAGGTGAAAACAACGTCGCGGTTGAAGTCGACCTGCGACAGGTCGGGCAGCTTGCCGTAGTCAGCCTCGAAGCGGCGGACGTCAGCGAGCTTCAGCTGCTTGACAACATCGGTAACCCAGCCAGAGCCAAAAGACTCCCAGGCGAGCATGTCGACACCGCGTTCGCCAAGAAGCGACCACAGAGCCATCTCGACAGCGCCAGTGTCAGAAGCAGGTACGATACCAATACGGTAATCAGCGGGGACCTGCAGAACTTCACGGGTGAGTTCGATGGCGCGGGCAAGCTTTTCCTTGCCGACCTTGGCGCGATGCGAGCGGCCAAGGGGAGCGTCTTTCAAAGCATCCAGCTGCCAGCCGGGGCGCTTTGCGCAGGGTCCAGAAGAAAAATTGGGATTTGCCGGGCGCGAAGCCGGCGCAGCGAGCGTAGTCATGTTGAACCTATCCTTTCAGATAGCACGCTCCTCGGTGGGGAGGAGTGGCCCGCCGCTGGAAATATAGGAAGGCAGAAATCGGCGCAAGGGCAAAAGTTGAGCCGCCCGAAAATCGCTATGATTTTTCAGAAATGCGCGCAGCGACGAAATCAGAAGGCAATGCGCAGGCCGAGACGGATCTCGTGCGTGGAAATATTGTCGTGCTCAGCCTGTAAACCGGTTGCGCCTGCACTGGCGACGTCCCAGCCGTACATGCCACCGCCGTCGATGTTCAAGTAGCGGTAGCCGATGTCGAGCTTGAGGGTGTCAGTGACGTCGTAAGCAACGCCGGCCATCAGCGCGTAGGTCGGACGCCAAGCTGATTCGCCCGGATGAGACGTTACCGCGCTGCCGTCACAAAGGATGCCGCCGCAGCGATTCTGCGTCTGGATGTCGTCCCATTTCAGATACGTATAACCTACACCCGCTCCTACATAGGGCGTCAGGCCGATGATGGTGCCGAGGTCGACATAGGCGTTGGCGAGGACGGAATAGCCTGCGAAGTCGGCCCGAGCGGTCCGCTCGCAGTCGACGGGGGCGGAAGGATCGCAGGCGCCGCTGCCATCGAAGGCCGCGGAGATACGGCCGACAGTCACATCGGCACGAAACATGTCGGTGAAGGTGTAGCCGACGCCAAGGTTGAGGCTCACATCCTTGGAGAAGTCCCCTGCCCCGGATTGGGTCGTGTAGCTGCTGCCGTCGAATGTGCGATAGCTGGTGTCGGCATTGACCCCAGCGTTATAGCCAATGTCACCGCGCGCGTACCAGCCGGTCACCGTTTCGATGCCGGCAAGTTCCGGAACGTCTTCCATCTCGATATCGGCTACAAGGTCCGCCGCCATGGCCTGTCCGGCCAGCAGAACTCCCCCAAGCACAACAGTTACACCGACATTTCGAAGATAACGCATCCCAAGACTCCACAGCGCGGCAGAGCGCACTTACTGGTTCTGCCGACACACGCAGTGTTAACCATGAGCGTTAATGCACGGTTAAGGATAATAATTCGTTACCAGGCCGAGGACGATTTACGCGCAAAAAAGCCGCCGTGCTGAGAGCACGGCGGCCTTGGTGAGATGCAGATAACGGTAAGTGTCAGTACTTGTAGACCGGAGCCGGCGCTTCGTAGGAAGGCTGCTCGAAGGCAACTTCCTGCGGCTGGGCCGCGCAGTTCAGGCTCGGTCCGCCGAACGAGTAGCGCAGGCCAGCGCGTGCCTCATGGACATTGAAGCCCCTGTCGAAGCCCGGGCCTACCGCGCCAGCAAGGTCAAACGTCCTGCCGCCATGGATGCGGGTGAACCGGTACCCGGCATCAAGCTCCAGCGTGTCGGTGAGGCAGTAAGATGCACCGGCCATCAGCGACCAGGCGAAACGCCAGCCCTTGCCGCCGCGATGCACCCACGAGCCGTCCTCGGTCTCGTTGGTCAGATCGTTCCACTTGACCCACGCGCCGCCGATACCGCCACCGACATAGGGTGTTACGCCAGCATAAGTGCCGAGATCTACGTAAGCGTTCGCCATCACGAGCAGCGCACGATAGGAAGACCAATCGGACGAGGTGCATGGGTCGCCGGAAGCACATGTGCCCGAGGTCGAGCCGCGGAAATCAGACTTGAACCAGTAGTCGGCCGTCAGATCCGTACGCAGGTGGCGGTTGATCTGGTAGCCGACGCCAGCGCCGAGCGACCATGCGCCACTCAGATCGGTCCAGGTGAACTGGTTCGTGCCTGGGGCAACCTCACCGGCGCCATAGGTGATGTATTCGATCCCGCGCACCTGCGACCAGTGATGGTTGAGGTCTCCACGCAGATACCAGCCGCCGGCGGTTGAGTAGCTGTCCTGCACCGATGACTGTGCGAAGGCCTGCGGGGGTACGTCAACCGCCGAATACTGCACCGGAATATCCGCGGCCAGCGCGCCGGATGTTCCCAAGAGCAATGAAGCAACAACGAAGAGTTTGAGTTTTCTGTGCATGTCCTTTTCCCCACGGGGCATGCGCCTACCCAGCGCCCCAAGCCGGTCTGTTATGGTTAATCGTCGGGTAAAAAGGTTAAGTCCGGATTAACCGTAACCAAAAAGGTTAGTCCACGGTCGTCCTTTCGCGGTATACGGGTAAAATTACGGAAGTCGCTCGTGCTAGTCGAGCCGGCACAAAAAAGCGGACCAACCCATCAAGATTGATCCGCTTGATAGAGAGTGTGGCTGGTTCAATCAGGCGACGTTGCGGGTTTCACCCAGAGCGTCGATGATGTCGTCCACCACAGCATTGACGAGATCGAGATCATCGCCTTCCGCCATGACGCGGATCAGCGGTTCCGTTCCAGACGGACGGATGACCAGACGGCCGCTCTTGCCGAGCTTTTCCTCGGCGGCAGCAATGGCCGATTTGACGTTCGACCGCTCCAGCGGCTTGCCGCCCGAGAAACGCACGTTCTTCAGAACCTGCGGAACAGCTTCAAACTTGCGGCAAACCTCGCTCGCGGGCTTATCCTGATGCTTGATGCAGGCCAGGACCTGCAGGGCCGTCACAAGACCGTCACCGGAGGTCGAGAAATCCGACAGGATCACGTGGCCGGACTGCTCGCCGCCAACGTTGAACCCATGGTTGCGCATGTGCTCAACAACGTAGCGGTCACCGACCTTCGTGCGGTGGAGATCAAGACCACGGCCGTTCAGGAAGCGCTCGAGACCGAGGTTCGACATCACGGTGGCGACAATGCCGCCGCCAAGGAGCCGCTCGTCCTCATGCCAGGATTGCGCAATGGCAGCCATAATCTGGTCGCCATCGATGATCGCGCCATTCTCGTCCACGATCACGACGCGGTCGGCGTCGCCGTCCAGCGCAATGCCGAGGTCGGCACGAACTTCATGAACCTTTTGCACGAGGCTGGCCGGATCGGTGGAGCCGCAGTCGGCATTGATGTTGAAGCCGTTCGGTTCCACGTGAATCGGTACGACTTCGGCGCCAAGCTCCCACAGGGCCGATGGTGCTACCTTGTAGCCCGCGCCGTTAGCGCAATCGACAACGATGCGCAGGCCGGCGAGCGACAGGTCCTTCGGGAGCGTACGCTTGGCAAATTCGATGTAGCGGTCATCCACACCGTCGATACGCTTGGCGCGGCCCAGGTTTGAGGAATCTGCCAGCGACAGCTCGATATCGCGGTCGAGCATGGCCTCAATCTGGCCTTCGATGTCGTCGGAGAGCTTGAAGCCGTCCGGGCCGAAGAGCTTGATGCCATTGTCGTGGAAGGGATTGTGTGAGGCCGAGATCATTACGCCGAAATCAGCGCGCAGCGACCGCGCCAGCATGGCAACGGCAGGGGTTGGCACCGGGCCCAGCAGGAACACATCGACACCGGCGGCGCAGAAGCCCGACACCAGGGCGTTCTCGATCATGTAGCCGGACAGACGGGTGTCCTTGCCGATAACAACGCGATGGCGGTGATCACCGTTCTGGAAGGTGAGGCCAGCGGCCATGCCAACACGCATCGCCACTTCCGGTGTCATTGGGAAACGATTCGCCCGCCCCCGAATTCCATCAGTTCCAAAGTATTTCTTAGCCATATCCTTGGTCTTATTCAGCGGTTTCGCATTCCGTGACACAGAATCGCTTCCTTCGAACCTATCCTGCCCCCCCGGCCACAATCGAAACAATTACACGCCAACTGGGTAACGTTCGGTTAACGGTAAAGGCGAGCATGTTCAACACGCTCGCCTTTTAACTCGTCTAACGATCGACTTTGTCAGCCCTGAGGCTGAGGCTCCATGCCGGCTTCAGGCTCTTCTCCGCCCTTCTTGTCTTCCTTGCGGACGCCGGTCTTGGGAACGGCCGAACCACGGGTGGGCGGCGCATCGTCGCCCGTACCGCGGACCAGCTTTTCGCCACGGATCAGGGCGCGGATCTCTTCGCCGGAAAGCGTTTCGTATTCGAGCAGCCCTTCGGCCACTGCGATCCAGCCATCGTGGTGCTGCGTCAGGATTTCGCGCGCCTTGTCGTTCGCCTCATCGATCAGACGGCGGACTTCGTCGTCGATCCGCTGCTGCGTCTCTTCCGACATGTTCTGGGTGCGGGCAACGGAGTGACCGAGGAAGACCTCTTCCTGGTTGTCGCCGTAGGCAACCTGGCCCAGCTTGTCGGAGAAGCCCCAGCGCGTGACCATGGCGCGGGCAAGCTTCGTCGCCTGCTCGATATCCGAAGAAGCGCCGGAGGTGATGTTCTCCTTGCCGAACTTCAGTTCCTCGGCAATACGGCCGCCCATCATGATCGCCAGACGCGACACCATCCACTTGTAGCTCATGGAGTAGCGGTCGCCTTCCGGCAGCTGCATGACCATGCCGAGTGCACGACCGCGCGGGATGATCGTTGCCTTGTGGACCGGATCAGCAGCCGGAACGTTCAACGCCACAACAGCATGTCCAGCCTCGTGATAAGCTGTCAGAGCCTTCTCCTCCGGCGTCATGGCCGTGGAGCGGCGTTCCGCGCCCATCATGACCTTGTCCTTGGCGTCTTCGAACTCCTGCATGGTGACAAGGCGCTTGTTGCGGCGGGCAGCCATCAGGGCGGCTTCGTTCACCAGGTTGGCGAGATCAGCACCCGAGAAACCCGGGGTACCGCGCGCCAGAACCCTGAGGTCGACGTTCGGCGCCAGCGGAACATTGCGGACGTGAACCTTGAGGATGTGCTCGCGGCCCGAGAGATCCGGGTTCGGCACCACGACCTGACGGTCGAAGCGGCCCGGACGCAGGAGTGCGGGATCAAGGACGTCTGGGCGGTTCGTTGCAGCGATGAGGATAATGCCCTCATTGGCCTCGAAGCCATCCATCTCGACAAGCAGCTGGTTCAGCGTCTGCTCGCGTTCGTCGTTACCGCCGCCGAGACCAGCGCCACGATGGCGACCGACGGCGTCGATTTCGTCGATGAAGATGATGCACGGTGCGTTCTTCTTCGCCTGCTCGAACATGTCGCGCACACGGGAAGCACCGACACCAACGAACATTTCGACGAAGTCAGAACCGGAAATCGTAAAGAACGGTACGTTCGCCTCACCCGCCACGGAACGAGCGAGAAGCGTCTTACCGGTTCCGGGAGGGCCAACGAGCAGCACGCCGCGCGGAATCTTGCCGCCCAGGCGCTGGAACTTCTGCGGATCGCGCAGGAACTCGACGATCTCTTCCAGATCCTGCTTGGCCTCGTCCACGCCAGCGACGTCCTGGAACGTCACGCGGCCGTGGGCTTCCGTCAGAAGCTTTGCCTTGGACTTGCCGAAGCCCATCGCACGGCCGGATCCGGACTGCATCTGGCGCATGAAGAAAATCCACACACCGAGGATCAGGATCATCGGCAGCCACGAGATGAAGTAGCTCAGGATCGAGCCCGATCCATCGCTCTCAGGACGCGCGTTGATCGTTACCTTCTTGGACTCCAGCCGCTGAACCAGGGAGGTATCCCCGGGGGAGTAGGTCTGGAAGGTCATGCGGTTGTCCGAATAGGTGCCGGTGATGCGGTTACCCGCAATCGTCACGCTATCAACACGGCCATCCTGCACGTCCTGAAGGAACTGCGAATAGGCGACCTCGTTAGAGGAGCCCCGCTGCTGAGGTGTATCAAAAAGTTGATAAAGCGCGATCAGCAAAACTGCGATCATCGCCCACAACGCGAAATTACGATAATTAGGATTCATGTGCGTTCCGTGTATGCACCCAGACGGGACTTTCGCTTCAGCCTAACATAGGTACCAAGCGCATCATTGCCAAGTTGCCCGACCAGCCAAAAGCCGATTCCAGGCAGATATGGTTATTTCAACCTTGTTTATGGCGGAGCCAAGGCTTTTTCGGCAAATTCGCAATCCCCACAATGGCTGACATGGCCGACGCAACTTCATAGTCAAAGGACGGAACCAGCGTCACCCAAGGACCTAGCACCCGGTCCAATCCGACGCATATCTCGCCCGCCTTCGATCCGTCGATCGTTTCAACCAGCGGTTCGGCCGCCAGTGCCGCACGCGCGATGCTGTTCGGCAAGCCTGCTTCGGCAAAATCCCGTTGCGATGAAAGGGCTGCACCATGAGGTTTGATGACAAAGTCTTGATCGGAGGGAGCAGCAGCGACGCGGAAACGCAGGTCCCAGATCAGCCCGTCTGCGACATTTTCGTGGGGGAGATTTCTGCTCTCGCGATGCACGTAAAGATGATCGCGATTTCTTGCGACGACTGACCGCGACAGTGTGGCGCGCCGAGCGTCCCCCAGCACAGCCTTCAGGAGCTCCAGCGTACTTGCCTCGTCGGGGAAGTGGGCTGCACCGCCCGCAACCGCCAGAAGAACACGCAGGAGATAGAGGCGCGCGTCCTCAGGCATTTCCCGCAGTTCCCGGAGTGGCAGGCGGAAGAGGCCTTGCGAACAGAGGCTGACATGCTGGCGGATCCAGTCGGCCACCACGGCACCCAATCTCTCGCGTTCGTCGGCAGCGGCTCTCGCCCTGGCCAGCAGATGCGCAATGTCGGCCTCGGTCAGCGCCTGCCGCACGCGGACGCGTTCATAGTGTGGGTCCGTGTTGGACGGATCATCAATCCAGCTCACCGCCCTTGATCGGAGGTAATTGCGAAGCTCTTCGCGCCGCATGTTCAGGAGGGGACGGACGAACCAGACGCGGCGATCGTACAAGGTCGCGGGCGCGATGCCGGCAAGTCCCCTGCCCGTTCCGCGTGCGAGACGCATCTGCGTGGTTTCGGCCTGATCGTCGGCGGTGTGCCCAAGAAGAATGATGTCAGCGCCAGCATCGGTGGCAGCTTCAACCAGCAAACGCTGACGGGCCTGCCGCGCGGCGTCGGAAATGCCTGTTCTGGGCTTGGGTTCATCCCAGCGCATCGTGCGGTGTCGGATGCCAAGTTCGGCACATAGCCTGGCTACCTGGCGCGCTTCATCAGCCGCTTCCGGACGCAGACCATGGTCCACCGTCACGGCGAGAATATCGAGCTTGAGGCTGGGTTGCTGCTCTAGAAAATCGCGGAGAAGCAAAAGGAGCGCGAGAGAGTCTCCGCCTCCGGATACGGCCACCACGGCGCAGGACCTGCCTGCAAGATCAATGGCGGAGAAATCGGTCGTCAGATCAGAGGTGCAGTTCAGCAACCGACGGATGCCTGCTCGCGCTTCACACGTTCCTTGAGAACGTTCGAGAGGTCAGGATAGCGCGTACCTACTTCATCGAACGTCGCACAGGCAATGTCCTTCTGCTTCATCGCGGCGAGCGTCACGCCAAGCTTGAGAAGCATTTCAGGAGCCTTGGGCGAGCTCGGATAATCCTTGTTGGCCTTCAGGAAGATCTCGGCCGCTTCCTGGTGACGTCCCTGCTGAAGCACGGAGTCACCCAGCCAGAAGCTGGCGTCTGGAGCCTGCTCGCCTTCCGGGAAGCGCACCAGATAGTTGCGGAAACCCGTTTCCGCGGTCTTGTAGTCCCCCGCCATCAGGAACTCGTAGGCGTTGCGGTAGGTTTCCTGCGGATCATCGGATGACGGCAGGGCTGCAACCGCGGCGTTGTCGTTCTGGCCTGACTGAGCCTCGCCCGGCTGGGCGCCGACGAGATTGCCATTCTGGTCAAACACGATGTTGCCGAGCGAGCGGGGAGGTTCACCCGTACCCGGCTGAGGTTGCTGTTGCTGGGGAGTTACCCCAGCAACATCAGATTGTGCGCTCGGGTTTGTGGCTGGGGCCGCATCTGACCGCTTCCCACCATTTCCCCCGGCGTTCGATCCGCCACCCTCCAGCTCCTGGAAGCGGAACTCGTTGTCTTCCTGCATCTTGCGGAGCTGATCCTCCATCTGCAGGATGAGGAAGTTGAGCTCCTCAACCTTGCCGTTCAAGCGGCGGACTTCCTCCTCAAGCCCGGTTACCCGGGGATCCGTCGCCTGCGCCAGCACGATTGGCGCCTGCGTTGAAGTCCAACTCTTCACCATGGCCGGCTGCGGGCCGGCATGCGCCAAACCGGCCATTCCCAGCAGGGCAAAAGCCAGGGTGGCCACGCTGCTCAAATGGGTTCGCAACAGCATCCCTTTCTCATCATCAGAAAATTGATAGACGGCAGACAGTACCGTCGCTTCAGATTTATCAGGCATCGCGAGTTCGGCCAAATTTTGTTTGAGCCGATTATGAAAATGGGCGGCCCATGGACCGCCCATACTTCGCTTGCCGATGGCAGAGCTTACATTCCGGCGCCGCCGAGAACGGTTACAGCGCGACGGTTCTGCGACCAGCAGGAGATGTCGTCGCAGACGGCGACCGGACGTTCCTTGCCGTAAGCGATGGTGCGGACCCGGTTTGCCGGAACGCCCTGGGAGATCAGGAAGTCACGCGCAGCGGCAGCACGGCGGGCGCTCAGCGCCAGGTTGTATTCACGCGTGCCGCGCTCGTCAGCATGGCCTTCAACGGTGACCGGGTAGTTCGGGTAGCGCTGCAGCCACTGCGCCTGGCGCACTAGGGTGGCCTGGGCATCTGCGCGGATCACGGAAGAGTCCGTGTCGAAGAAGATGCGGTCGCCGACGCTGACCGTGAACTCCTGCGGAGAGCCGGGAGCAGCAGAACCGAGTGCACCGCCAGCGCCGCCGCCTGCACCCAGCCCGAAGTCAGCCGCACTGTTCGGCACTGCCTTCGACTTACAACCAGCAACCGCCAGAGCGGCAACGATAGCGAGGGCAACCGGATTCCTAGTAAGGGCTGCGATACGGCGCATGCCGTCACTCCTTCAGATTTTGAGTGGATCAATCAATGATGATTAACCATGAATGTCGTTAACAAGCATTCAATGGGTATGGTTAACAATTCGTTGCCTTTTGCCGTATGGCCCAATCAGCGAATCGTAAGCTAACGCTGAATTGGGCCTAAAGGTGGCAAAATTATTTCAAAAGTGGCGACCAGGCTGGGTCGGAACCATAGTTCGGCGTCGGAATACGCTGCTCGTTACGGCCTGTCAGGTCGATCGAATAGAGCTGCGGGTTACCGCCGGAGTTGCGGAAGAAGGCGATGACGCGGCCGTTGGGCGACCAGGTCGGACCTTCCTGCAGGTGGCCGGTGGTCAGGATGCGTTCGCCCGAACCGTCCGTGCGCATCACGCCGATCTGGAACGTGCCGCCGCTCTGCTTGGTGAAGGCGATCAGGTCGCCGCGCGGTGACCAGACGGGGGTCGAGTAGATGCCGTCGCCGAAGGAAATGCGGCGCTGGTTCGAGCCATCCGCGTTCATGGCGTAGATCTGGGCGCGACCGCCACGGTCGGAGGTGAAGACGATCTGGCTGCCGTCCGGAGAATAGGATGGCGAGGTGTCGATCGCGTTGGTGTTGGTGAGGCGGGCCGTTGCGCGGGTGCGGACATCCATCGTGAAGATGTTCGAGTTACCGTCCTGGCGCAGGAGGCTCATGATCACCTTGTCGCCGCCGGGCGAGAAGCGCGGCGCGAAAGTCATGCCGGGGAAATTGCCCACCAGTTCACGCTGACCGGTCTCAAGCTGCAGGAGATAGACCTGCGGCTCACCCCGCTCGTAGGACATGTAGGTGATTTCCTGGCGCTCCGGCGAGAAGCGCGGCGTCATCACGATGGCGCGGCCATCGGACAGGAACTTGTGGTTGGCGCCGTCCTGATCCATGATCGCCAGGCGCTTGACGCGCTGGTTGGCGGGGCCGGACTCGTCGACATACACGATGCGCGTATCGAAGTAGCCGGGTTCGCCGGTGAACTGCTTGTAGATCGTGTCGGCGATGATATGCGCGATGCGGCGCCAGTTTTCGTTGTTGGCGAAGAACTGTTCACCCACCAGCTGCTGACCGGCATAGGTGTCCCACAAGCGGAATTCGGTGCGCAGACGGCCATCCGGCTCACGCGTAACGCGGCCAGTGACCACGCCCTGCGCGTTGATGACCTTCCAGTCTTCAAAGCGCGGCGAAGCATCCGGGTTGGAAATCTTCTCGATGAAGGCCGCCTTGTCGATCGGCGCAAACAGGCCTGAACGGCGAAGGTCGGCAGCGATCACGCTGGCGATTTCAGCGCCGCGGGCATCGGCCGAGATGAAGTCGGTTATCGCGATCGGCACCGGCTCGACCACACCCCGGTTGATGTCGATCTCAACCAAAGCCCGAGCTGGCGTGAGTGTCAGTGCGAAAGTACCAAGGGCCATGCATAGGGTGGCCAGGCTTGCTTTCAGGAATTTCTGCATAAGCTCTTGCCTCTCAAGAGATCAGAACATGTCGGACGGATCGAAGTTCAGGATTATGTCCGCCCACGCTTCATATTTTTCGGCAGGCAGAGTGTAGGGACCGCACTTAAGGATAGCGCGCCGCGCCGACTCCACTGCTGCACGGTAAACGGTTGAGTTGCCATCACCCTTGATGACCTCTGGCCTACCCTCAACCTCACCGCTGGGTGAAAGCTTGAACTGGATGGAGAATTTGATGTTCTCAGCATCCATAGCCCCAGCCGGCACATTCCAGCATTGCTGGATGCGAGAGCGCAGCGCATCCATCTCATTCTGGCTGAGCTTCTGGCCGGTGTTCTTCTTGGTGCTGCCGAGCGCTGCCTGCTCGGTGGAGCGCTTTGCGCCGCCACCAGCCGACTGCTCCTTGTTCAGGAGTGCCGCGACCTCATCAAGGACGTCCTTCTTCTGGGACTCGGCCTTCTGCGTCTGCGGCTTTGGCTTTTCCGCGGGCTTTTCAACTGGCTTCGGCTTCTCGGCAACCTTTTCAGGCTGCTTCTGCGGCTCCGGCTTCGGCCGTGCCTGGGGCACCGGCGCGCTGTCGGGCAGCTGCACGTTTTCAGCCTCGGCGGTCTCCTTCGGCGTAGCCTCAGCAGGCGCTTCCGGAGTGGGCTCCTTGGGCGGCACAGGCTTTTCGGCCGGCTTCGGCGGTTCAGGGGGCGTGGGTGTGGGCTGCGGCGGCTCGACCTTCGCCTGCTCTACCGGCTTTTCCACCGGCTTGGGCGTGGGTTCAGGCGCAGGTGCAGGTTCCTCGGCCTTCTGCACGGGCTTCGGCTTAGGCGCAGGCGTGGGCGGCGCATCGGTGTCGATGTCAGCTTCGCCAACCTTCTGCGCGTCAGGAACAGTTTCAGGCCGCTTGGTCGGCAGCGGCGCAGGCTTCTCCGCCATCGGCGCCTTCTTCTCACCGATCTGGGCCTGGGAAATTTCCTCGAACGGAACGATGTCGACCGGCATCGACTCGATGTCGGCCACCTCAAACGCCTTCGGCGCCGACAGCGAGACCATGCCTACGCCCAGCAGCAATGCATGCAGTGTCACAGAAGTGGCAAAGCCAGCCTTCATGGCAACTAGCTGTCCTGTTCTTGAAGGGTTACGAGGCCAAGGTTGCGATAGCCTGCAGCGGAGATACGCGCCATCACGCGCATGACGGTGCCGTAATCGGCCGCCTTGTCGCCGCGAACGTAGATGCGCTCCTCATAGCCGGTCTTGGAAATCGCCTGCAGCTTGGCCACGACTTCTTCCAGCGGGATTTCCGTCTCCTGGATGAAGATCTGCCCTTCGCTATTGACGGAAACCGTGATCGGCTGCGTATCCGAGTTCATCTCCTTCGCCTGCGTTTCGGGCAGGTCGATCGGCACGCCGACTGTCATGAGCGGAGCGGCCACCATGAAGATGATCAGAAGCACAAGCATCACGTCGACGAGCGGCGTGACGTTGATCTCCGATACGGGCCGCCTGCGTCCTCTACGCCGGCCGCGTCCTCCACCAGATTGCCCGCCGGCAACCGACATCCCCATTATGCATACTCCTCGGCACGAGACTTCGATGCCACCTTTTCATCGATCTGGCGCGACAATATGGCTGAGAATTCGTCGGCGAAGCCTTCCATGCGCGAAGCGATGTTGTTCGCGTCGGAAGAGAGCTTGTTGTAGGCGATGACGGCCGGGATTGCGGCGAGCAGACCAATTGCCGTTGCCAGAAGCGCTTCAGCGATACCGGGTGCGACGACTGCCAGGTTGGTCGACTTGGAACCCGCGATGGCCTGGAAGGAGGTCATGATACCGATGACAGTACCGAAGAGGCCGATGAACGGGCCAGCCGAACCGACGGAAGCCAGGAAGCCAAGGCGGCCCTCGAGACGCTCAACCTCACGCGACAGCGCAAGGTCCATGGCCTTGTCGATGCGCATCTGAAGGCCGAGCGGCGAACGGGCGCCCTTCTCGAAGGACTTCTTCCATTCGCGCATGGCGGCGACGAAGATCGCGCCCATGCCGGTCGTCTTGCGTTCCGACAGGGAGCGGTAAAGTTCTTCCAGTGACTGGCCGGACCAGAAAACCTGCTCGAAGCGATCAAGCGCCGCGCGCATACGCGCAAACGAGATCAGCTTGTCCACGATGATCGCCCAGGTCCAGATGGATGCTGCCAGAAGGCCGAGCATCACCAGCTTAACCACCCACCCTGCCTGCCAAAACAGCGCCCAGATAGACAAATCACCACCCGGCGCGGTGAGCGCTACACTTTCCATGGATAATCATCCTCGTAATTCTTGGGCAGCGTTCTGTGCAGACTTGCCCCGCCCGTGTGGCTGCACCGGCGGTCTTGCCTCTGCAGTCCCCTATGCGCCTTTTTCCGGTTAAATTTGGTCAAAGGAAGGCATCGGAGCCCCGAATGCTTCTGTGATGGTATGGTTATTTATAGTTAAGAAGCCGTTACTGCGGCCAACAATCGCATACGTTCAAGGTGAGGTGTGCGGCCTCAGCTTCCGGGCGCCAAAAAGGCAGCGATCCATTCCTTGGGGAAGCGGCGCGGCTTGCCGCTTTCGCCGATGATCGCAGCTTCCACCTTCGCCTCGACCAGGAGCTCAGTATCCCGCAGGAGTTTCTGGTTCATGCGGATACGCGCGCCGGAGATCTCAGCCACTTGCGTCACGACGGTCACGATATCGTCAACGCGGGCAGGCTGACGGAAGTCAATCTCCATGCGGCGGACGATCCAGGAAAGCGCCTCGCCATGTTTGCCATCGGCAAGCTCGGTGTGATGAACGCCGGCAAGGCGGAGAAAGTCAGAACGGCCGCGCTCCAGAAACTCCAGATAGCGGGCATGGTAGACAACGCCGGTGAAGTCCGTATCCGCAAAGTAGACCCGCGCCTTCAGCACATGGCCTTCTGCCGTGAGCTTGCCGGAGATGCCAGCCAGAAGTTCCGGATCGTTTGCTGTTTCTGCTTCCATCGTTGGAACAGCCTTTCGGCCCTAGCCCTCGTCGTCCTGGAACAGGTTGATCTGCGCGTCGGCAACCGCCTTCGGCATAGGCAGGCCGATATGCTTCCAGGCGCGCGCCGTCAACACGCGACCGCGCGGAGTGCGTTGAATGAAGCCCTGCTGGATCTGGTAGGGCTCAATGATGTCCTCGATCGCATCGCGCGGCTCGGAGAGTGCGGCTGCAATCGTCTCGATACCGACCGGACCACCGCCGAAGTTTTCAGCGATCATGTGGAGGTAGCGGCGGTCGAGCTGGTCGAGACCCAGCGCATCGACATCGAGCCGCTTCAACGCCTCATCGGCGACCTTACGCGTCACTATTTCAGCACCGGCAACGGTCGCAAAATCACGCACGCGGCGCAGAAGCCGGCCCGCGATACGCGGCGTGCCGCGTGAGCGGCGGGCGATTTCCTCGGCACCTTCATCGTCCATCGGCAGGCCCAGGATGCGGGCGCCGCGATTGACGATCAGCTGAAGCTCGTCGACGGTGTAAAAATCGAGCCGGACCGGAATGCCGAAACGGTCGCGCAGCGGCGTCGTCAGCAGGCCCAGGCGGGTGGTCGCGGCGACCAGCGTGAACTTCGCCAGATCGATCTTCACCGAACGCGCCGCAGGGCCCTCACCGATGATGAGGTCGAGCTGGTAGTCCTCCATCGCGGGATAGAGAATTTCCTCGACGGCCGGGTTCAGGCGATGGATCTCGTCGATGAAGAGCACGTCGCGCTCTTCGAGGTTGGTCAGGAGTGCAGCGAGATCGCCCGCCTTTGCGATCACCGGGCCGGAAGTCGAGCGGAAGTTCACGCCGAGCTCACGTGCCATGATCTGCGCCAGCGTCGTCTTGCCAAGGCCGGGAGGACCAACGAAGAGCACGTGGTCCAAAGCTTCGCCACGTGAACGGGCAGCCTCGATGAACACCTTCAAGTTGGCGCGCGCGGCCTTCTGGCCCACAAAGTCGTCCAGCGACTGCGGGCGCATGGTAGTGTCAAAATCCTCTCCACGCTTCTCGGCGGAGATGAGGCGGTCTGCCTCGCTCATGAAAGATGCTCCATGCCTTCAGATACCGCACCTGGCGCGGTTACGCGATGGTTCAGCATGCAAATGCCTATTTCGCCAGTTCCTTGAGACCGAGCCTGATCAGTGCGCCGGTGTCCGCGTTCTCGCCCGCCGCCCTGAGTCCTGCCGCTACGGCGTTAGCCGCGATGTCGCGAGAATAGCCAAGATTGGCGAGCGCCGACACTGCGTCAGCAACCGGTGTGGGGGCCACGCCCTCCCCAAGCTCCTGCTTGAGGCCGATGGTTCCCGAAGCCTCACCTGCAAAGGCCGGAGCTTTCGATTTCAGCTCGGTGACGATGCGTTCGGCAACCTTCTTGCCAACGCCCGGCGCGCGCGAAACCATGGCGATGTCGCGCAGCGCGATTGCATTGGCAAGCTCGGATGGCGAAAGCGTGGACAGCACCGCCAGCGCGACCTTGGCGCCAACGCCCTGCACGTTGCCCATCAGCAGGCGGAACCACTCGCGTTCGAGCGCCGTACCAAAACCGTAGAGCCGGATCATGTCCTCGCGGACATAGGTCTCGATATAGAGAGTGGTCGCGGTTCCGACGCGGTCGAGAGCCGACAGGGTGCGGGCAGAACAATGCACCACATAGCCGACGCCGTTCACGTCAATGATGCAATGGTCTTCGCCGATCTCGTCGATGAGTCCCTTCAGTTTGCCGATCATGCTGCAGATTCCCTTGCAAGACGCCAGGCGGGAGACTGTCGGTGATGTGCGTGGCAGATGGCGATGGCGATAGCGTCGGCCGCGTCATCCGTGTCAAAGGTCGCCTTCGGCAGCAGCACCTTCACCATCATGTGGATCTGCTTCTTGTCGCCGTGGCCAACGCCGATCACCGACTTCTTCACGGCGTTCGGCGCATATTCCGCGACTCGCAGGCCGGCGCGCGCGGGCACCAGCATGGCGATGCCCCTCGCCTGCCCGAGCTTCAGCGTTGCGGTGGCATCCTTGTTGACGAAGGTTGCCTCGACCGCCGCCTCGTGCGGCATATGAAAGTGGAGGATTTCGGCCAGGCCATCGTGCAGCTGGCAAAGGCGGGACGCGAGGTCAGCCTTGTCATCGGAGCGGACCGTTCCGGACGCCACAAAGCGCAGCGAATTTCCGAGGCTTTCCACCACGCCCCAACCGGTGCGGCGCAAGCCCGGGTCAATACCGATGATTCGAATCGTCTCTGCCATGGCTCAACATAGCCATGGAGAATCGTATTGAAAGCAGGAGAACAAAAAATAAACAAACGCGGAGGGATTACCCCCGCGCGAAGGCTGTTTCCAGAAGCATGATCTGGTCGGACACCGGATTGACCGGATAGTCGTTGTGGTACGCCAGGCCGTCGCCGTAGATCTCCTGATCCATGCGGCGGACACGCCCTTCCAGACGAATGGAGCGGCGGATCAGGTCGCAGAATTCGTCCGGCAGCTCTTCCCAACCGGGTGCGCCTTCCTCGGGCTCGGCAGTGTCGAGGCAGACCTTGGCCTTTTCGGCAGCCACCTGCTCGCGGCTCATCTCGCCGGAGTTTGCCGCGCGCTGCAGCAGAAGCCAGGAGGCCAGCTGCATCAGGCGCGTGGTGAGCCGCATCGACTCAGCTGCGTATAGCGATGCAGCCGTGCGGGAGAGGCTTCGCACCAGAATGCGGCCGTCGCCATCGAGGAACTCCGCGGCTTCCTCAACCAGACCCATCCCCTCGTCATAGATCGGCTTGAAGGAATGCGAAAAAACCCGCCTCTCAGCGAGTTTCACCATGTTGAAGCTACCTCTAATTCCCATGGAACCCATGTTTCAGCCGATATCCGTTTGCTGCCCGCAAAGAGCAGAACCAATCCCTGTTCACGTCGTTCCACGCAAAATGCTCTGCGAAAGTGGCGATATCAACCCCCTCGCATTTTCAACTTGCGAGACGAAACTGCAGCACTGGACGCGGAGAAGCTGTGCCATTCGGGACCGTAAAAACAAAAAAAGAGCCGCAAAAGCGGCTCTCAGGAGTTTAAACAGGGAGGCGTCAAACAGAATGGCCGAACCATTCAGTCAGATCCAGACGAACTGGATATGCACAGTAATCACCTATAAAGCTTAATTTATGGTTAATATTAACGAAGTTGGTCTCAGCGCCGTTCATGCATCTTCCAGTTTGGATGCTCGCAAATTCTCATTCGTTCCTGTATCAGTCCGGATGACCACAACAATCCGCTGCCCAAATGCAGCCGGAATGGCGGGGCAATAGCCTTCTACAATGCGAGTTCGTACTGATCATGAGTAGCCCAAAGACACCCAACCGTTGCCGCGTCGTGCTCATTGCGCCCCCCGTTGGTCCGGATATTGATGCGCGTCTGCAGAGCGCCCTTTCCGGCGGCGATGTCGCTTCGCTCATCGTGCCGCAGTACGATGCCGACGATGTCTCGTTCCAGGCTCACGCCGAGCGCCTGACGCAGATCGCGCAGGCCGCCAACGTCGCCACGGTCATCGCTGGCGAACCGCGAATCGCCTCTCGGGTCCATGCCGACGGCATGCATCTGGAGGGCAAGGCTGAGGAGCTTGCCGATGCGATCGCCAAGTATCAGTCGAAGATGATGGTAGGCTGCGGCGGCATCAAGACTCGTGATGAGGCCATGGTGCTGGGCGAGATCGAGCCCGACTATGTGTTCTTCGGCAAGTTCGGTTTCGACAACAAGCCGGAGCCGCATTCGCGCAACCTGTCGCTCGGCCAGTGGTGGTCGGAGATGATGGAGATCCCCTGCATCGTGCTTGCCGGCAATGAAGTCGCTTCCGTTGTCGACGTCGCCAATACGGGGGCTGACTTCGTCGCGCTCAGTGCTGCGGTCTTCGCCGAGGGCAGCGACCCGGCAAAGATGGTCGCGGAGGCCAATGCCTTGCTCGATCAATCAGCACCAGAATTTGAAAAATAGCATGACGATCCTCCGGCTTCCTGTTCCGATCCTAGCAGCCATCCTGCTCTGCGGCGGGCCAGCGTTTGCGCAGGATGACGTCGGCAAAGGCCCGCGCCCCGCGCCGCAGGCCGAAGAAGCGTCGCCCGCCGACGCCGGGGAGCTGGAACTCGATCCCTCACGCTTCGGCGAAGTCATCGACGAGGCGTATGGAGCCTACCAGCGTGGCTACTATCTGACTGCATACCGGCTTGCTCTCCCTCGCGCTGAACGCGGAGATGGGGCAGCGCAAACCCTTGTGGCCGAACTTCTGGCCAACGGCCTCGGTATCCGTCAGGATCTGCGGGAAGCCACCAAGTGGTACGAGAAAGCGGCCAATAAGGGGGTTCCTGACGCTCAGCTTCAATATGCCCTGCTTCTGGTCGACGGCCAACTCGTCAAGCCGGACAGGGAAAAAGCTTTCGATCTGATGCGGAAGGCGGCCGACGCCGGCAAGCCGCTGGCTCAGTTCAACCTTGCGCAGATGCTCGTCGACAGCGGGAAGTTCGCGGAAGCCGTCGGTTGGTATGAGAAGGCGGCAAACGCCAAGCTCGCCGACGCGCAATATGCCATGGCGCAGGTTTACGCAGAAGGCGTTGGCGGCAAGCCGCAGGATCTGGCAGAGGCCCGTCGCTGGCTGGAACTCGCCGCCAAGAACAAGTTCGATACCGCTCAGCTCGACTTCGGCACCTGGTTGGTGGAGGGCCGCGGCGGTCCGGTTGACTTCGCGGAGGGCTTCGCCTGGCTGAAGCGGGCAGCAGATGCTGGCAATATCGCAGCTCACAACCGTGTGGCGAAACTTTACCTTGCAGGCGTCGGCGTCAATGCCGACCCGATTGCAGCGGCGGCGTGGTACATGCGGGCGCGGCAGGCTGGACTTATCGACAAGGCCATGGAAGACTTCCTGGAAGGCCTGACAGAAGAGCAGGTCCAGCAGGCAACAGAGCGAATGGAAACGTTGCGCTAGGAACGCTTTTCTCATCCGCCTAAAGGCTACACATCTTGCCTACGGGCGAGAATTGTGGTGTTGAGCAGACCCAAGCTCCGCGACATCAGTTTTACAACGGAAGATCCGTATGAAAATCAACGGCAACGAAATCCGTCCCGGCAACGTCATCGAACATGACGGCAGCCTGTGGGTGGCAGTCAAGACCAACGCGGTGAAGCCCGGCAAGGGCGGCGCCTACAACCAGGTCGAACTGAAGAACCTCCTGAACGGCACCAAGCTGAACGAGCGTTTCCGCGCTGCCGAGACCGTCGAAAAGGTCCGTCTCGAGCAGAAGGACTTCACGTTCCTCTATGAACAGGGCGAAGCTCTGATTTTCATGGACAGCGAGACCTACGAGCAGCTCGAGCTTCAGAAGGATTTCGTTGGCGAGCGTTCCGCGTTCCTGCAGGACGGCATGACCGTCACGGTCGAGCTCTACCAGGAGAAGCCGATCGGCATCTCGCTCCCGGATCAGGTTACCCTCGAGATCACGGAAGCGGATCCGGTCGTCAAAGGCCAGACCGCAGCGTCCTCGTACAAGCCGGCAGTGCTCGAGAACGGCATCCGCGTCCTAGTGCCGCCGTTCATCACCGCTGGCGAAAAAATCGTGGTGGACACGAACGAACTGACCTATCTACGTCGGGCAGACTAGTAAGCTGGAGCGCGGCCCGTTTTAACATCAGGGCCGCTCCGACATTTGGTCTATTCCATTCTGACAAGGCCGGGCGCATCGCGTTGGCCTTCTCAGACAATAGACATGTTATTTGAAACACAGGATCATCAATCATGGCGCGTTCGGCGATCATCAATGTCATGGTTCAGGCGGCGCTCAAGGCTGGCCGTTCGCTCGCACGCGATTTTGGCGAGGTTCAGAACCTTCAGGTGTCCCTCAAGGGACCTGCCGACTATGTCAGCCAGGCTGACCAGCGGGCAGAAGAAATTGTCTTCACGGAACTTTCCCGCGCACGTCCGGGATATTCCTTCCTCATGGAAGAGCGCGGCGAGGTGATCGGCGACGATCCGCAGCACCGCTGGATTGTCGATCCTCTCGACGGAACAACCAACTTCCTCCACGGAATTCCGGTCTTTGCCGTTTCCATCGCTCTTGAGCGTCAGGGGCAGATTGTTGCCGGCATCATCTACAACCCGGCCATGGACGAGCTCTACACCGCCGAACGCGGTGGTGGTGCGTTCCTGAACGACCGCCGCATGCGCGTTGCTGCCCGCCGTGAACTCGGTCACTCGGTGATCGCCACGGGTCTGCCCTTCCTGGGCCACGGCAACCACGGCCAGGCGCTTGTCGACCTGCGCAATGTGATGGGTGAAGTTTCCGGCATCCGCCGTTTCGGCGCCGCCTCGCTGGATCTTGCCTATGTCGCAGCCGGGCGTTTCGACGGTTTCTGGGAAGAGAACCTGAAGCCTTGGGACGTAGCAGCAGGCATCCTGATGGTACGCGAGGCTGGCGGCTACGTCAGTGATCGTCAGGGCGAGCAGACCATGCTCACCAGCGGTTCCATCGTTGCAGGCAACGAAGAGATCAAGGCAAAGCTGCTGAAGCAGCTGCAGATCAAGCGCTAAGCTACACTTTCAGACGATTTCGCGAAGAGGCGACCGGACTTCCGGATCGCCTCTTTTGCTTTTTCGGGCGGCTTCCAGTTGAAAGCCCGCATGAAGGGCGACGGATCGAGCTGCAGGTCATCCAGCAGGGATTCAACCAGCTTCTTCTGGCCAAGTGCAGCAAGCGCAGCACGAAGAATGGCCACAGGGACGGGCAAGAGTGCAGCCTTCTTCCCCATTGCGTCGCGCAGCAGTTCAAGCGTCTCCGCCAGCGAGACCTGATCCTCATCCGCAATCTCGTAGACACCGCTGCCCTGCACTCCTTCCTCTACCGCAGAGACGATGGCGCTGCAGAGATTGTCGATCGAACAGTGCGAGCGACGGTTGTGCACGCTGCCAAACGGCAAGGGTAGACTACCGGCCGCCAAGCGCTGAAGGCGGTGCCAGTTGCCCGGCGCATCGTGGCCATAGATCATCGGCGGGCGCAGGATGATGCCTGTTAGGGAGCCCAGCTCGGCTGCGTGCAGCACATGACGTTCAGACGCAAGCTTCGAACGGCCATAGGCATTGGCCTCTCGCGGAAGTTGTTCGGCCTTGCGCGCCGCAATGCTGCTCAACAGCACGAAGGCGCCCACGCCCGCGCTGCGGCAGGCGTCCACGAGCCGCTCGGTTCCCTGGTCATTCACGGCATGGAACTGCTCGTCCGGAGCCTTCCGGTGAGCAAGGCCCGCAAGATGGATGACGCAATCCATCCCCTCAAGCTTGCCGGACCAGTCCGTTTCTGGTCCGATGTCAGAGATGGCAACGTGCTGCGCTGCGCCAGACCTCCGCCTTCGTCCCGCTTCGACCACAGCATGGCCGCGCGCCTCCAAAGCCGGAACCAGATGGCGTCCCACGAAGCCGGATGCGCCTGTCACGAGAATTTTTGCCATGCATTCCACCCTGAAGGACGCTAAGTTAATTCAATTTCGTCATATTTCCGTTTAGACTCCTGCCAAATAGCCGATGAAGGTTGTGTTTCGCGGCGCGGTACGGGCAAATGGTGTTTGCTGGTTAGGCGTCTGCGGTTAATAAGCCTGAGTGCGAATAATCCTCAAAGAAATTGGGGTTTCAAAATCCGTGGGAACAGATCGAATGACTGACGAAGAAAGATACGCGCCCATCCGGCTCTCGAGCCCACGCATCTTCTTCTACTCGATGCTTATTTTCCTGGTCATTGTCGGTTTTGTGGCTGCGATCCTTTATCGGCAGATCTCTACCGCGTTCGAAAGCAACCCCGGCCTGAACGGGCTGATCCTCGGCGTTCTGCTGATCGGTATCCTGCTTGCCTTCGGCCAGGTGGTCCGGCTGTTCCGCGAGGTTCGCTGGATCAACTCCTTCCTCGCGGGAACTGAGGCAAGCGACCCCGTGCTGCTCGCGCCCATGAAGGCGCTTCTCAGCCGGTCCTCCGCAATCGCTCTGTCGCCGACCTCCATGCGATCGATCCTGGACTCGATCGCGAACCGCCTGGATGAGAGCCGGGATATCTCGCGCTACCTCATCGGCCTCCTGGTCTTCCTCGGCCTGCTCGGCACCTTCTGGGGCCTGCTGCAGACCATCGGCTCGATCAGCAACACGATCCAGTCGCTTGATCCGGGCACGGGCAGCGCCAATGACATACTGAATTCGCTGAAGGAAGGGCTTTCCGCCCCGCTCAGCGGCATGGGCACGGCCTTCTCGTCATCACTCTTCGGTCTTTCCGGATCGCTGATCCTCGGCTTCCTTGACCTGCAGGCGGGACGTGCCCAGACGCGGTTCTATACGGAACTGGAAAACTGGCTCTCGACTGTCACTGACCTCAGCTCCGATCTCGTGGACGCCAAGGACGGCGCGACGGAAGAGCTGCGGGCGCTAGCCAACCGGTTGCGCACAGGAAGTCAGGACAGCGGCGGCAACAACCAACGCACTGCAGCGGCGATGGCTTCGCTCGCCGAAGGCATCTCGGGGCTGGTGAAGAGCATGCGCAACGAGCAGCAGATGATGCGCGACTGGATGGAGGCGCAGGCGGAAGATCAAAAGCAGCTGCGCAAGACGCTTGAGAACATCTCCGCCTCCCTCAAGAGAACGGATGTGCACTGATGGCACTTGGCCGCCGACGCGACCGTCACGTTGACTACTGGCCGGGATTTGTCGATGCCCTGTCGACCCTGCTGCTGGCCATCATGTTCCTGCTCTCGGTCTTCGTGCTGGCGCAGTTCTTTCTCAGCCAGGAAATCACCAGTCGGGACGAAGTGCTTGATCGCCTGAACAACCAGATCAACGAGCTGACCCAGCTGCTCGCGCTGGAGCGCACTAACAATCAGGACGTCGAGGACCAGCTCGCAAGCCTGCAAGCCTCGCTTGCGGCGTCAGAGGCTGAGCAGTCCCGCCTACAGCAACTGCTTTCCAGTGGGTCCGGCCAGGGTGCCGCCGCCGAGGCGCGCATTTCGTCCCTCACCGGCGACCTGGAAAACGAGCGGCAGGTGAGCCAGCGGGCACTCTCGCAAGTGGAGCTACTCAACCAGCAGATCTCCGCGCTGCGACAGCAGATTGCTGCTCTTGAGTCCGCGCTTGAGGCTTCGGAAGCGAAAGACCGCGAGTCCAACGTCAAGATTGCCGACCTCGGCCGTCGTCTGAACGTGGCGCTTGCTCAGCGCGTGCAGGAACTGAACCGCTATCGCTCCGACTTCTTCGGCCGCCTGCGCGAAATCCTGTCTGATCGCGAAAACATCCGCATCGTCGGTGACCGTTTTGTGTTCCAGTCAGAGGTCCTGTTCGCCACAGGCGCCACGGAGATCAACCCGGCCGGTCAGGACGAGATGCGCAAGCTCGCTTCCGCCATTCTCGAGCTGCAGCAGGAGATTCCGCCGGAGATCAACTGGGTGCTGCGCGTGGACGGTCACACGGACAACGTTCCGCTGTCCGGCACCGGCCGTTTCCGCGACAACTGGGAGCTGTCAGCTGCCCGCGCCATCGCGGTCGTCCGCTACCTGGTCGAGAACGGCGTGCCGACCGAACGTCTCGTTGCCGCAGGCTTCGGCCAGTATCAGCCGCTTGACCCGGCGGACACGCCGGAAGCGCGCAACCGCAACCGCCGCATCGAGCTGAAGCTTACTGAGAGGTAGGCGCTGGTTGGCGGGAGTTATTCCGCCGCCCCGCTGAATGCCCCTGCCCCCGCTTCGAACTGCAGGCTCGCGAGGCGCGAGTAGACGCCACCAAGGCGCACCAGATCATGGTGCGTCCCTTCCTCGACGATCATGCCATCCTCGATGACCAAAATACGATCAGCCTTGAGCACGGTCGCGAGGCGGTGCGCGATGATGATCGTCGTGCGGCCTTCCATCGAGTGCGTCAGCGCCTGCTGCACCAGCGTCTCGCTCTCGGCATCGAGGGCGGACGTGGCCTCGTCGAGCAGAAGGATCGGGGCATCGCGCAGGATGGCGCGGGCGATGGAGAGTCGCTGGCGCTGTCCGCCTGAGAGCGTGACGCCACGTTCGCCCAGATGCGTGTCGTAGCCCTCCGGCAGCGCCATGATGAAGTCATGGGCAAGCGCTGCCTTCGCAGCAGGCTCGATTGCCGATCGCGGCGCATCCGGACGGCCAAAGCCGATGTTGTTGGCTGCCGTGTCGGCAAAGATGACGCTCTCCTGCGGGACAATGGCGATGGTGGAGCGCAGCGCCTGAGGGTCAGCCTTGCTGACATCCACCCCGTCGATCAGGATAGCGCCAGACGTCGGATCGTAGAAACGCAGCAGCAGCGAGAAGATCGTGCTCTTGCCCGCTCCCGAGGGGCCAACGATCGCCACCGTCTCACCCGGCGCCACGCGGAATGAAAGATGGCGGAGCGTTAGGCTATCCGGGCGCCCCGGGTAAGCGAAGCTGACATTGGCAAATTCAACCTCGCCGCGCGAGCGCTTCGGCAAGGCGATCGGGTTGGCCGGAGCCTTGATGGCAGGCTGTTCAGCGAGGATCTCCGACATGCGCTCCGCAGCGCCCGATGCCTGCTGCAGTTCGCCCCAGACTTCCGAGAGTGCACCCAGTGCACCAGCCGCCAGCACGGCATAGAGCAGGAACTGGCCCAAAGTACCGCCCGTCATCGCGCCAGAGAGCACATCCTGCGAACCGACCCAGAGCACCACGACAACCGAGGTGAAGACCGCCAGGATCGCAAAGAAGGTGAGGATCGCGCGCGCGGTGATCGACGAGCGGGCCGCCTCGAAGGCGAAGTCCACCGCATCGGCAAAGCGGCTGTTCGCCCGCTCTTCATTCACAAAGGCCTGAAGGATGCGGATGGCGCCAACCTGCTCTCCCGCCATCGCCATCGCGTTGGCGAGCGCGTCCTGAGCGCTTCGCGAACGGCTGCGCACCGAACGCCCGAACACGATGATTGGTAGCACCACAAGCGGAAACGACAGGAGCGCCAGCAGCGACAGACGCGGGCTGGTCACCACCATCATTGCCACCGCGCCGATGCCCATGATGGTATTGCGGAGCGCGATCGAGGCCGTTGCACCAAGGGCAGACTTGATCTGCGTCGCGTCAGCCGTCAGGCGGGAGACGATTTCGCCTGAATGAACGCCGTCGAAAAAGGAGGGCGAGAGGCGCGTCAGGTGGTTGAACACGTCACGGCGGAGGTCAGCAACCACGCGCTCGCCCAAGGTGACGACGAAATAGTAGCGCATCGCCGAGGCGACCGCGAGAACGGAGCCAACGGCGATCAGGAAGATGAAATGGTCGCGGATGGCCGAACCGTCTTCGTTCGAGAAGCCGTGGTCGATCATCTGGCTGACGGCTGTCGGAAGGACGAGCGTCGCAGCGCTGGCGAGGACCAGGAAGAGCAACGCTCCTGCGACCAGTCCGCGGTAGCGGGCCAGATAAGGCAAGAGGCGTCGGAGCGGCGTCAGTGACCGCCGATTACCCGACCTCGGCCCACTAGCAATCTCCGTCATAGCATTCCTTCCGCTGTTTCGAGATTCGCACCGTACGGCCTTGTAACCTAAAGTAGGGTGATGTATAGGCGCAGCGAACCCGTTCAAAGCCGTAGCCTTGGTTGGCTGCAGCTTCAAGTTTCTCCGCATGGGCGAGATGCCGCACTGTAACGGTCTTAGCCTACGCGAACAGAAGAATCAGGACAAAGTGATGAAGGCTGACATCCATCCCGACTACCACACGATCAAGGTCGTAATGACGAACGGCACCGAGTACTACACCCGCTCGACCTGGGGTGAGGAAGGCGCAACGCTGCAGCTCGACATCGACCCGAGCTCGCATCCGGCATGGACCGGCGGCACGCAGACGCTCGTTGACCGCGGTGGCCGTGTTTCCAAGTTCAAGAAGCGCTACGAAGGCCTCGGCATCTAATCTTCGCGGCTTCAGAACGCTTCAATGACGAGGGCCCCGTTTGGGGCCTTTTTCATGCCTATATGCTTTAAAGGAAAACGGCGCAGACCGTGATCTGCGCCGTTTTCGTAAGTCTCTTGAATCTCGATTTTAGGAAGCGCTGAGCTTCGCCATCGTCTCTTCGTCGACTTCGAAGTTCGCGTAGACGTTCTGCACGTCGTCGTCGTCTTCGAGAACGGAAATCAGCTTCAGGATCGACCGGGCACGGTCCTCATCGACCGGCGCGCCTGTCTGCGGACGCCAGACGGTCTTAGTGGACTCGGCTTCGCCAAGGGCCTGCTCGAGCGCCGCAACGACCTGTCCAACATCCTCGAAGGCGCACGTGATGACATGGCCTTCTTCGTCCGATGCAACATCATCGGCACCGGCTTCAATCGCCGCTTCCATGACCTTGTCGGCATCGCCAACAGAAGCCGGGTAGACGATCTCACCGACGCGATTGAACATGAACGACACCGAGCCGGTTTCGCCCAATGCGCCGCCAGCCTTCGTAAAGGCTGCACGAACATTGGAGGCGGTACGGTTGCGATTGTCCGTCAGTGCCTCCACGATAACCGCGACGCCGCCCGGGCCGTAACCCTCGTAGCGGACTTCATCGTAGTTCTCGCCATCACCGCCCGAAGCCTTCTTGATCGCCCGGTCGATGTTGTCCTTCGGCATCGACTGAGCCTTGGCATTCTGGATGGCCAAGCGCAGGCGCGGGTTCATAGTAGGGTCGGGGAGGCCGGCCTTTGCAGCGACGGTAATTTCGCGTGCGAGCTTGGAGAAAATCTTTGACCGCACCGCGTCCTGACGGCCCTTGCGGTGCATGATGTTCTTAAACTGGGAATGACCGGCCATGGGGCTCCTTTATGGGCGGCTGAATGGATGAATGAGGCCTTATATTGAAATTCGTGCCGCAGGTCCAGATTTGCCAAGCGCGCGATCTCAGGCTCATTCACGCAATGGTTACGCGTATCGATGGCCGGGTTCATCTACACTCCGGACGCCTTGTATTGCCGGAGGGACAATACCGATGCTCAGTCGTTACCTGATCCTTGCAATCACATTCCTGCTCGCTCCTCTCACAACCGCCTATGCCCAGCTTGCGGAAAGACCCAGCACCTGCCTGGCCATGGCGCAGTCACTTCCGCGCGTCATCTATGCAAACTTCAGGGTGGCGGCGGCGGGCGATGAGGTGAAGATCACCTACGCCGGGCACTCGACCTATGTGATCGAGACGCCTGCGGGCGTGCGCATCGCTACAGATTTCTCGGGCTACTTCGGCAGCGATCCCCTTCCCGACGTGGTCACGATGAACAAGGCGCACTCCACGCACCACACACTCTACCCCGACCCCGCCATCAAGCACGTTCTGCAAGGCTGGGGCAGCGAGGAGGAGCCCGCAAAGCATTCGCTGGTGGTGGAGGATGTCTACATCCGCAATGTGACAACGGACATCCGGCGCTTCGGCTACGCGGAGAAGGATGGCAATTCGATCTTCATCTTCGAGGTTGCGGGTCTCTGCATCGGCCACCTCGGCCATCTGCATCATCCGCTCGACAACAGCCACTACGCAGCCATCGGGCGTCTCGACGTGCTCATGGTTCCCATCGATGGCGGGCTTACCATGTCGCTTGAAAACATGAGCGAGATCACCCGCCGCCTCTCCTCCTCCATCGTTCTGCCGATGCACAGGAACGCAACACCGCTCAGTGCCTTCACGAGCCGCATGGACAACGAGTTCGACCTCGACTTCCGCGACAGCCCATCGCTCACCGTCTCGATGCGCAACCTGCCCCGGAGACCAACGGTCGTGATCCTGCAGGGCGTGTGAGTTCCCATTGATCAATGCGGCTGGATACCCGCAGCCGCATCCTTCTCACGCTTCTTGCGGGCCATCATGTTGAGGCCCTCCACCAGCGCAGAGAAACCCATGGCCGCATAGATGTAGCCCTTCGGCACGTGGAAGCCCATGCCATCGGCAATCAGCGTCATGCCGATCATCAGCAGGAAGGCAAGCGCCAGCATGACGACGGTCGGATTGGCCGCGATGAAGCGCGACAGGGGCTCAGCCGCGATCAGCATCACGGTCACCGCGCAGATGACGGCAATGAACATGATCGCCAGATGATCGGTCATACCCACGGCAGTGATGATGGAGTCGATCGAGAAAACCAGATCGAGCAGCAGGATCTGGCCAATGGCGGAGCCGACCGTCAGCGTCGCCGTCCTGGCCATCATGTTCTCCTTGGGATCGGCGGGATCGACCGAATGGTGGATCTCCTTCGTCGCCTTCCAGACCAGGAAGAGACCGCCGGCAATCAGGATGAGATCGCGCCAGGAAAAGCCATGGCCGAACAACTCGAACAAGGGCTGCGTGAGCGTAACAATGAAGGCGACCGTGCCGAGCAGCGCAAGTCGCAGAACAAGTGCGCCGCTGATGCCGATGCGCCGGGCCCTCGCCTGGACCTCCTGCGGAAGCTTGTTGGTCAGGATCGAAATGAAGATCAGATTGTCGATGCCGAGGACGATTTCGAGAATGACAAGAGTGACAAGTGCCACCCAGGCTGCCGGGTCATTTACGAAGGCGAAGTGCGAAGCGAGCCAATCCATCGCGGAGGTTCCTGCGGTGAGAGCCTATACGTGTCAGGCAAACCTTACCCGCAATGACAACAGGTTTGCACGCCCGTTGTTTGCCGGCCAAGGAAAGCCCTTCTGCTCTCAACGCCAGAAGGACGGGATCGTTTCCTCAAGCCGTGGTCCGAGGCGGAGCGGCGCAATCTTTTCGGTGAGACCGGTACGGTCGGAAATCTCCAGCGCCACGCCACAGATGGTGGCCGGGCCTTCCGCCGCCTCGAAGCGGCCCTTGGGCAGCTTGCTGATGAAGCGGTTGAGCGGCTCTTCCTTGTCGAAGCCAAGGGAGGAGTCATAGTCGCCGCACATGCCCGCGTCGGTCATGTAGCCGGTGCCGTTGTTCAGGATCTGGTGATCCGCCGTCGGCTGATGCGTGTGCGTTCCCACAACGGCGCTCACACGACCGTCAAGAAAGTGGCCGAAGCACATCTTTTCGGATGTGGCTTCCGCATGGAAATCGATGAAGATCGCGTCGGCCTGCTCGCCCAGCGGACAGGCGGCAATCTGTTCCTCGGCCGCGTGAAACGGGTCATCGAGGTCCGGGTGCATAAAGACGCGGCCCATGATGTTCGAGACGAGAACGCGCGCGCCATTCTTGGCAATGAAGAGGCCGGAGCCCTTTCCGGGCGTACCCTTGGGGAAATTCGCCGGACGCAGGAAACGGTCCTGACGGGGAGCGAAGCTCAGCGCCTCGCGCTGGTCCCAGACGTGATTGCCGGTGGTGACGACGTCGGCGCCGGCCTGCAGCGTGTTCAGGAAAATCTCTTCCGTGATGCCGAAACCGCCGGCAGCGTTCTCGCCGTTGACCACGACGAAATCCAGCCGGAAATCGGAGATCAGACCGGGCAGCCGATTCCAAACCGCAACGCGGCCAACGCGGCCGACCATATCACCAAGAAACAGAAATCTCATTGCCGGGTCTTAACTGCTTAACGGGAAACGGCGCAAGCCGGATTCCGTAATGATCTCTGGAAGAGTGATGTCGTGTGGTTCGTCGGGCACAAGTTCGACCTGCTGGCAGTCGAAGGCAATGCCGATCAGGCGGGGTGACATGCCCTTGTCGACAAGCTTCTCGATCGCACGATCATAATAGCCGCCACCATAGCCAATGCGATGGCCGCGATGGTCGAAGGCGACGAGCGGGACCAGCATCACGACCGGATCGACCACAGGAGCCTCTTCACCCGGACCAAAGGTCTGGAAGCCCATGTCGACCAAAGGCGCACCCGGGATCAACTCACGGAACACCATCTCCGTCTTGCTGAGAATGGCGGGAAGGCAGATGCGGGCGCCAAGATCCTGCAGCGCGTACATCAAGGGCCGCACATCCACCTCGGAGCGCATGGGCCAGAAGCCGGAAACCATTGTGCCGGGCTCCGGCGCCATCTGTTGGGCGGCTTCCGCGAAGCGCTGCGAGGCTTCTGCCCGCCATTGCGGATCAAGCGCGTCCCGGCGGCCAAGAACCGACTCGCGCAGCGTGCGCTTCAACTCCGAAGGTGTCTCTGTCATTGCTAACCCTTTGCCACGACGACAGCCGCAGCACCTGCACAACAATACGTCCAGAGGGTTGATTGTAGAGGTTCCGACGGCCAGGCGGATAAGCCCTCATACTCCGAGTTGCGCCTCCGGGTCTACCCGGAAGCCCGTCTCGGGCGAAACTGTCTCAGAGTGGAAGGAAGAAAAGCGGCGAACCACGGCGACCGATGGAGTGTCGATCCCGGGAACCTACTAAGTAGGTGGGCGTCGTGTAACCAAACCCACGGGTCTGGTCAGGGACAACTCCCTTAAGGATCGATAAGGCCCCGGGGAAAAGTTCTCCTGTCGAGAAGCGCAGAACGCCTAAAGCAAATATAGAGCTGAGGCCGTGGCAGCGCCAGTGCTTGCAGCGTTAGTTTCGAAATATTTACGGGGAGAGACGCTACGCGATGCCGCGTCGGCCAAGCTGGCGCTGACCTGCAGGCTTCACAGCGTCAGCCTCGTCGCCGGCCCTCACCTCGATATCGCCATCAAGACCGAAGATCTTGTCGAGAAACTCGACCAGCCACTGGCGAAGATGGGTGTCCCAGATGAAGCGACCGCCCAGATGATCGCGCGCCGGTTGCGCGCCGGGAAGAACGAAACGCTGCGCGCCGCGGACGACCCAGCGCTGCATCATCGCCCGGGTCAATTCCGCGTGAAACTGGATGCCCCAGGCATTGTCGCCATAGCGGAAGGCCTGATTGGGATAGCTCTCGCCACCGGCGAGCAATTGCGCATCCGCAGGCAGTGAAAAACCTTCGCGATGGAACTGGTAGACCATCTCCGGCCAGTGCATCAGCTTGCGGCCTTCATCGGTTGCACGAAGCGGATACCAGCCGATCTCGACGAGACCGTCATCGTGGCTTTTCACGACGCCGCCCAGATGCTTGACCAGCATTTGCGCGCCGAGGCAGATGCCAAGGAAGGGCTTGTTTTCCTTCAAGGGAACGGAAAGCCAGTCGATCTCGCGCTTGACGAACTCGTCGTGGTCGTTGGCGCTCATCGGGCCGCCGAAGACCACGGCGCCCTTGTGCTCGGCCAGCGTTTCGGGCAACGGATCTCCGAGCGGCGGCCGCCTTATGTCGAGGGTATAACCGCTGCGTTGCAGGATCTGCCCCACCCGTCCAGGGCTGGACAGTTCCTGATGCAGCACGACCAGGATTTTCTTCTCAGCCTCGCCCGCCATATGGGATTAGAGGCCCCCTTCCCGCTGTTTCTGGACTTCCTGACGCATGGTCACGCGCATACGAGAATCGACTCCGATCAGTTCGGCGATCCGCCAGACCAGATTTTCCTCCAGTTCATGCATTTCGCCATCGGAGAGCACAATCTCCCATACCAGCCGGATGAATTCAACTCGGGCGGTTTCATCCAGATGCCGCATCAAGACATTGGTGAAGACATAAATGTCGACTGCCGCGCCTTCAGCCTCCTGCGCGGTTTTCATGAGCGCCTTCAGCTCGGCCCCGTGCACGTTGTAGGCGCGGGAAAGAGCAGCGGTAAGCTCTGCCTGCTCCTCTGCGTTCTTCTGCCCGTCGGCATTGATCACGTGAATCAGGAGCGCTGCGGCAGCAACCCTCGGGTCATCGGCCGTCAATGACTTGGCACTGGTGACTTGCCCCCCAGGCAGATTCTTCAAAAAGGCAAAAATGCTTTCAAACATCAGCGTCTCGCGTAATCGTTACACCAATGTTTGAGGTCTCGGGCCCGACCAAACAAGCAACATTCGTGTGTTAACGAATGCGAAACAGCAAAATGATCTCCGGTGTGTTCGTTCTGGCACAGTTTGCAGTTCTCCTACCCACAAACTGTAACAATCCGAGATCAGGATAATCAGAAGAGCCGGAGGCCGGAGCCCGCGCGGGCCGGAACGTTTTCCGCCTCATCATCGTCAGCATCCGGACCCGGATCATCGGGAATCGGCGGCTGGAACGGCCGGGTGGCTTCCTCATCCTCCACCAGATCCTCGACAAAGGCGGGACGCTTTTCCTCTTCCGCTGGCGCAGGCTCTGCGGCCCTGGCCGGTTCAGGCTGAACGGGCTGCTGCGGAGCAGGTGCTTCGCTCAGCGCCTTCGTTAGAGGCTCATCTACTTTGAGCGTTTCCGGCTCCACAGGGGCAGCGGGAAGGGCCGGCACGGATTTAAGCGCATTCTCGACCTCAATCACCTGGCCGAAACGTTCCATCGGCGGGCGCCACTGGACTCCATCGAGCTGGCCAGTGACCGGGGACGTCGGCGCCCACTTCTCCAGCACGACGCCATCCGCGACCCATGCGGGATCCTGCGGAGCGCGAACCGCCTGAGCAAGCCAATGGCGGATGCGACCCTGATCGCCCGTCTCGGCTTCCTCGATATCGGCGAGCAACAGGAATGCACCTTCGCGCGGCTCCAGTCGGACGGCCGCTTCAGCCGCGGCACGCGCTTCGGCGAATTCACCGGCGTCGAGTGCAGCTCGGGCGACGGCCAGTTCGGACTCGACATTGTTCGAACGAAGCTTGCGCAAACGGCGCGCCCGTTCCAGACGGTCGAAGGTGGAGTCGCCGTGGCGCAGATGAATGTAGACATCCGCCACGTCGGGATGCGGCGAACGCTTCCAGATCGCTTCCAGAACCTTTGAAGCCTTGCGCTGGTCGTTCAACCGGATATCGGCGCGAGCGAGCGTCACGGCAGCGGGGACGAAGTCCGGTTGCAAGCGATGCGCTTCCTGCGCCAGCGTCTTGGCGGCGGACGGGTGAGAATCGAGTTCTTCCAGAGCCTTGGCTGTGAGCAACACCGCGCGCTGGCGAGAGGTGACAGCACGGTCGGCATTCGGAGCACGGCTGCGTGCATCCACGAGCGAGATGGCACCATCCCAGTCGCGCGCGACAGTTTTCATTTCGAGGGCCGCAGCGGAAGCCCAGCCGAGTTGCGGCGAAACGTTTGCTGCTTCAGAAGCAATCTGGCGGGCGGCATTGCGGTCGCCGATGCGTTCGGCTTCGAGATAGAGACCCCGGAGACCCAGGAGGCGCGTCTCGGGGTCCTTGGCCATGGCCTCGAATTTTGCACGGGCGGCTGTATGGTCGCCCTCCAGAAGGGCAGCCTGCGCATCCAGCAGATGGATCAAAGGCTCCTGATCCGAGGAGATCAGCTTGGCCGCCTGCTTGCCCATGCGTCGTGCGGTGCCGCCGTCGCCCGCTCCGGCTGCAATCAGGCCGGTCGAAAGCGCCTGATAGCCACGGTCGCGTCGGCGTACGCGGAAGTAGCGCGTGACGGCATAGGGGCTGCGCCAGACGCCACGGATGATCCACCACGAGATCATCATGGCCGCGAAGGCTGCGACCAGGATCACGGCTGCCGCGAGCAGGGTTACTTGATACTGGTAGCCGCCGAAGGTGACGACGAGATCGCCGGGGCGCTCCGCCAGCCACATGAAGCCCAGACCGAGCGCCAGAACAATTGCCAGAAAGAACAGGGTGCGGATCATGAAAACTGGCCTCAGGCTGGCTTCAACGCGCTGGAAAGGGCTTTGTCGAGGACTTCGTTCGCTGCCTGCCGTGCGCGCAGCTTGGCGGCGAAGTCAGCGCCAAGGTTCTTCATGTTTTCAGGCAAGGTCTCGAATTCACGCAGAGCCACCGGCAGGTCGCCGCGCTGAACTGCGGCTTCCACACGCGCGGCGATCGCGGAAGGCTGCTCGCCCTGCACCTCGCCCACGGGGCGGACGGTGACGACCGACTTGACGCTGGACGTGAAGCGCTCAACCAGCCCGGCTGATTCCGGCACCGCATTTTCCGCCGCAGCGATTTTCGACGCGAAGTCGGAGGCTTCCTCGCTCAGGCTGGCGAGCGTCGGGATGCCGTTCTCGGCGTAAGGCCGGAGGCTGTCCAGTTCGGATGCGTTGGAGGCGATACTGGAATAGGTCTCGAGCTCGGAGGCGAAAGAGTGCCCGCGATCCACTGCCGACTTGAGTGCGGAGGCCGCCACGACGAGCGCGACCTTCGGCCCCTCATCCTGACGCGCTACTTCCGTTGAAAGCTCCTCAAGGCGCTTGGACAGTGCCTCGACCTGGCCAGCAATTTCATCAATCCTGGTCGTGACAGCGGAAACCGCCTCGTTCGAAGCCTCTGTTGCGGCTTCGCGGCTTTCAGTACCGGCGGATTGAACGGTTTCACGCAGGCCGGCCAGTTCACGCTCGGCGCTTTCCAGCCGCTGGGCGAGCTCGCCGTCAGCCGCACCGGACTGGTTCAGACGCTGCGAAAGTTCCTGAAAGGACGTCTCGAGTTCCGAGCGGCGCTGTTCGAGCTCAGCCAGCGCTTGTGTCTGATCGCCGGAGCCGCCGGATGCCACCTGCTGTTCAAGCGATTGGACTGTTTCTCGCAGCTGGGCGATCTGCTGGCGCGGCTCGGCAAGAGCTTCGTCCAGATTGGGTGCAGGTGCCGCCGGCTGATTCTTCAGCTCAGCGATCTGGCTCTGAAGGCCAGAGATTTCGTCGCGCAGTGCCTGGACTCCAGTGTCGGACTGCGGCGCATTATTCAAAGGGGGCAGAACGCCAGAATATTGCAGTCCGCCTGCAAGCAGCAGCGCCACAAGTCCGCCGATCACGCCGCCGGCAATTGCGCCTCCCCTGCCGGAGCGCGGAGCAGCTGGCGGTGGCGTTACGGTCGTTTCCTGAGCGGCATCGGAAGGCGGCAGATCAGAACCGTTACCGGCAGCTTCAGCAGCAACGTCTTCGCGCTCGGCCTCTGCCAGAAGGACATCTTCCGGGTCGGGTTGTGGCTGGGTGACTTCGGTTTCTACAGGAGCTGCCGCTTCAGCTTCGGCCTCAGCCGGCGTTTCGGGTGCTCCTTCGGCTTTCACCGCCTCCAGATCTATCGTCACAGGCTCCCGCTTGGAAGTCGAGTGGCGCGTCCTAGGTGTTTTGACCATTGGGAACTCCGAAGGCAGTTACGTCAATACCGCAGATAAGGTGCGACTTTGAAAACACAATGAAGAGTGAGTCTCACGAAACCTTTAAAGCAGGGAAAGCATCGCCTCCTCATTCGGTTCCGCAGCAACGAGCAGGCGAGCAGCCCATTTCTCCGGAAGGTACGATCCGATGCGCGCAGAAATCCCGATGAAGCGCGCTTTCGCGAAGGTTTCCTTCGCCCCCTGTTCTTCTACAAAGCGCGTGAATTCCTCCGCCGCCAAAGCTGAATAGAGAAGCACCGTATCAACGGGTGTGCCACCCAGCACAGCAGCGGCCTCATCCACAGATGGTCGCAAGGGTACTGTATCATAGGTCTCGACAAGGAGCGGTTCATATCCCGTCTCGCGCAGGCCCTGCTCCAGAACGCTGCGGCGGACACGGCCGCACAGGATCAGGATTTTCGAGCCGGGCTTCACCTGTTCCGCGATGACCCGGCAGAGGCCCGCAGCGTCGCCCGCGCTTTCATCAACAACATTGAGACCGGCTTTCCGAGCAGTCGAGGCCGTAGCGGTGCCCACCGCGTAGGCCGGCAGCGCCTTGAGTGATCCTGTAAATGATACGGGAAGATAACGGGCAGAGTTCGGGCTGGTGAGGGCAATTGCCGCGAACTCAACGGGATCGATCGCCGGCAGGTCCGTCAGCGGCTCGATCCGGGTGAGCGGGAGAACGAGCGGCGTCCAGCCCATCTCAAGCACCTTCGATGCCGTCTTTGAGCTACCCGGTTCAGGCCGGGTGATCAGGACGCGCCGCATGTCACCTCCGGCTGGTTAGCTCCAGCTCTGGAAAAAGGTCTCACCCGCCACAGCGCGGATTTCCTCACCGGCCTCACGACCGATCGCCTGCGCATCAGCCACCGCACCTTCGGCTGAGATCTCGTGCATCTCGCGTCCATCCGGCGTCAGGATCATGCCACGGAAGCTGATCCGGTCGCCTTCGACCTGCGCCAGCCCGGCAATCGGCGTGCGGCAGGAGCCGTCGAGAGCGCCAAGGAATGCGCGTTCGCATTCCAGTTCCGCACCCGTCGCCGCATGGTGGATCGGAGCCAGAAGCTTGGCCACGCGTTCGTCGCCAATGCGACTTTCGATGCAGATAGCACCCTGGCCGAGTGCAGGCGGAAAACTGTCGCCGTCCATGATTTCGGTAGCCACCTGCTCCAGCTTCAGGCGCTTGAGGCCCGCGAGAGCGAGCATCGTGCCATCGACTTCGCCCGCTTCCAGCTTGCGCAGGCGGGTCTGTACGTTGCCGCGGAACACCTGCACATCGAGGTCCGGACGCAGGCGGAGCGCCAGTGCCTGACGGCGGAGCGACGAGGTGCCGAGCTTCGCGCCCTGCGGCAGATCCTGCAGGCGCTTGACCTTGCCGCCGATGAACACGTCGCGCACGTCCTCGCGCTCCAGGAAACAGGAAATCTCCAGTCCGTCAGGCAGGAAGGTGGGCATGTCCTTGGAGGAATGAACGGCGAAATCGATACGACCGTCGTAGAGCGCCTCTTCCAGTTCCTTGGTGAAAAGGCCCTTGCCGCCAGCTTCGGACAACGCGCGATCCTGGATCCGGTCGCCAGTGGTGCTGATCACCACGATTTCGAACGCCTCTTCCGGAAAGTTGTGCGCGGCCATCAAACGGGCGCGCGTTTCCGCTGCCTGAGCCAGAGCCAAAGCGCTTCCGCGCGTTCCAATTCTCACCAGATCGGTTTGCATGAGGCGATGTCCGTGCTAACCCGCATTCTCACATTCTGCGGCTGACCATCACTACTAAGGTTCGGCCAGAACGGCAACAAGGGCAGATCGGGCCGAATGACGCGCGTGCTGGGCATAGAGACAAGTTGCGACGAGACCGCCGCTTCCATCGTGGAGCGCGGGGCAGACGGGGTGCCGCGCATCCTGTCCAACGTTGTTCTGAGCCAGATCGAGGAACATGCGGCCTTTGGCGGCGTGGTGCCGGAGATCGCCGCGCGCGCCCATGTGGAAGCGCTGGATGGCGTGATCGATGCGGCACTGCTGGAAGCGGGCCTGACGCTGGATGATGTTGACGCTATCGCCGCCACCGCTGGTCCGGGCCTCATCGGCGGGCTCATCGTTGGCGTGACGATGGCCAAGGCGATCGCTGCCGCCAAGGGCAAGCCACTGATTCCCGTCAATCATCTGGAAGGCCATGCGCTTACCGCCCGTCTGACGGACAACGTCGAGTTTCCGTTCCTGCTGCTGCTGGTCTCGGGCGGGCACACGCAGATTCTCCACGTGGCGGGGCTTGGCCAATACGAGCGCTGGGGCACGACGATCGATGATGCGCTCGGCGAGGCTTTCGACAAGACGGCGAAGCTCCTCTCGCTCCCCTACCCCGGTGGGCCGAATGTCGAGAAGGCAGCCGCCAACGGAGACCCGAAGCGCTTTGACTTTCCCCGCCCCATGAAGGGTGAGGCCCGGCTCGATTTTTCCTTCTCGGGCCTGAAGACGGCCGTCCGCCGTGCGGCAACGGAGCTTGCTCCGCTTTCGCAGCAGGACATTGCCGATATCTGCGCTTCTTTCCAGCGCGCGGTCACCGAGACGCTGGCAGACAGAGTGCGCCGCAGCCTTGAACGTTTCCGCGCGATGCATCCGGAAATCTCCGCGCCGACGCTGGTGGTCGCTGGCGGCGTAGCTGCAAATCAGGCGATCCGCGCGGAACTCGATCGCCTCTGCGGCAAGCATGGTTTCACGCTCGTGGCTCCGCCCATCAAGCTCTGCGGCGACAATGCCGCGATGATCGGCTGGGTCGGGCTTGAGCGATTCGATGCCGGGATGCTTGAGGACGATCCGTTCACCTTTGCGCCACGACCCCGCTGGCCGCTTGACCAGTCGTCCGCGCCCATGTTCGGTGCTGGCAAGAAGGGGGCAAAGGCATGAGCATGCAGCGCAAGATCGCAGTGCTGGGTGGTGGAGCGTGGGGTACGGCACTCGCCGCCAACAGCCGCCGCGCGGGTCATGACGTCAGCCTGTTTGCCCGCAACAGCGACACTGTCAGTGAGATCAACGAGGCGCGGAAGAACAGTCGCTATCTGGGCGATGTGATCCTTCCGGAGGGAATTGCGGCATCAGCGGATGCCGGGGCAGTGCTTGATCAGGCGGACGCGGTGCTCGCCGTGATCCCCGCCCAGTCGCTAGGCAAGGCGCTCGGCGAACTGAGGCAGGTCATTCCCACAGCTGCGCCTGTCGTTCTCTGCGCGAAAGGCATCGAACAAAGCAGCGGACGGCTGATGTCCGAGGTCGCGCACGATGCACTGCCGGAGCATCAGATCGCCGTGCTTTCCGGCCCGAGCTTTGCCGCCGATGTGGCGCGAGGTTTCCCCACGGCCGTTACCGTAGCGGCTGGAAACGAAAACACGGCCGCTCAGCTTGCGCGCGTGCTCTCCGGCCCCGCCTTCCGCTGCTACTCGAGCGTCGACGTCAAGGGCGTGGAGCTTGGCGGCGCGATCAAGAACGTGCTGGCGATTGCCGCCGGCGCTTCCACTGGCCGGGGCTTCGGCGCGAGCGCGCAGGCCGCTCTCATCACGCGCGGATTTGCGGAGCTACGCAGGTTGGCCAAGACGCTCGGCGCGCGTATGGAAACGATCATGGGGCTTTCGGGCCTGGGTGACCTGATGCTCACCTGTTCGTCCCCTCAGTCGCGCAACTATTCCTACGGCATGGCGCTCGGCAGGGGTGAGGATCTCACCGGACGGCCGCTGGCAGAGGGTGTCGCGACGGCTCCCATTGCCTCCGAGCTTTGCCGCAAGCTATCCGTGAAAGCGCCGATCATCGACGCCACGGCAGCGCTTCTCGACGGCAGGATTTCCATCGATGAAGCGGTCGAAGCATTGCTTCGCCGCCCCCTGAAAAACGAAGATTGAGGAGTAATCCCATGCTCTACGCTATCATCTGCAAGGACAAGCCCGACAGCCTCCAGCTGCGGCTCGACACCCGTCCGACCCATCTGGCCTATATCGAAAGCCTCGGCGACGCGGTGAAGCTTGGTGGTCCGTTCCTCGGAGAGGATCAAAATCCGTTTGGGACCCTTCTCATCGTCGAGGCCGAAAGCCTGGAGAAGGCTCAGGAGATCGCCGATAACGACCCGTACGTTGCCGCTGGCCTTTTCGCATCCCGCGAAGTGACCGCATGGAACTGGGTCCTGAAGAAGTCTGCGGACGCCTGAGGACGACATGGCGTATTGGTTGTTCAAGTCGGAGCCTGATGCCTGGTCGTGGGAGCAGCAGAAGGCCAAGGGTGCTGAAGGCGAAGAGTGGACCGGTGTCCGCAACTATCAGGCGCGCAACTTCATGCGCCAGATGCAGCTGGGCGACAAAGGCTTCTTCTACCACTCCAATCAGGGCCTGGAGGTCGTCGGCATCGTCGAGGTCTGCAAACTCGCGCATCCGGATTCATCCACTGACGATCCGCGCTGGGAGTGCGTGGACATCCGCGCTGTCTGCGACATGCCGAAGCCGGTGAAGCTCGTGGACGTCAAGGCCAATCCCGCGCTCGAAAAAATGGCGCTGGTCACCTCGTTCCGCCTCTCGGTCCAGCCCGTGCAGGAGGACGAGTGGATCGAAGTCTGCCGCATGGGCGGGCTGGACCCAAAGAGCATCTGACAAAGGATTGCGATGATAACACCGGATGGCGCCCGCGAGTTCATTCTGGCAAACACCGCCCTGCAGGCGCCGCCGCATGTTCCGGAAATCCAGCTTCAGCTTGCGCACGAGGCCTATGACCTCTGGCACAAGACCGAAGAGGAGCTGGAAGAAGCCGGGCTTCCCCTGCCCTTCTGGGCCTTTGCCTGGGCGGGCGGACAGGGCCTTTCCCGCTATGTGCTCGACCATCCTGAATCCGTGAGGGGCAAGCGCGTGCTGGATTTCGCCACGGGCTCCGGCCTCGTGGCCATCGCGGCCTGCAAGTCGGGTGCGGCTGCCGTCACCGGAACGGACATCGATCCCTTCGCCATCACCGCCTGCCGGGTGAACATGGAAGCCAATCAGGTGAGCTTCTCCCTTTCCGACGAAGACTTCATCGGCGTGACCGAAGGTTTCGACGTGCTGCTCGCGGGAGACGTGTTCTACGAGAAGCCGATGACGGACCGTTTATTGCCCTGGTTCTCGGCGTTACGCGACAAGGGGGTGGAGGTGCTCGTCGGCGATCCCGGACGGGCCTACCGGCCCAAAGACCGGCTCGAGGAACTTACCGTCTATTCGGTGCCCGTCACGCGGGCGCTCGAGGACGCGGAGGTGAAGCGCACCACCGTCTGGCGGTTCCTCTGATGGAGATGCCTCAACCGCAACTCCTTGTCTGTCAGACAATAACATTGATGTTCTAGACATCAGCTTCGATTGTTGCTATATCAAATCTCATTCGACGAGAGCGCCTCATGATTACCGCTGCACAGCTACGCGCCGCCCGCGCCCTTCTGGGAATTGACCAGAAGACGCTCGCCGAAATGGCCGGGGTATCGCTTCCGACCATCCAGAGGATGGAAGCAAGCGAGGGGAATGTTCGTGGTGTTGTGGACACCCTTACCAAGGTCGTTGAAGCTCTGGACGCAGCTGGCCTGGAACTCATCGGGGACAACGCTCCCAGCACCGGCAGCGGCCGAGGCGTCCGCCTGAAAGAAACTGCTGCGGCCCGGTCCGTCGACAACTGATGCGGGACAGGCTGCTGTCATGCAACCGGCCCCGCGAATTTGGGGCGAAGCATGGTAGCGCGTACGCAGAACGCAGGTTTCATTGAACTTTTCACACCCAAGCTGATCACGGTTTTCCGCGAAGGCTATAACCTCGACAAGCTGAGGGCCGATGCCATTGCCGGTCTGACCGTCGCGATCATCGCGCTACCGCTTTCCATGGCAATCGCCATCGCTTCGGGCGTCTCACCGGAGCGCGGTCTCTACACCTCCATCGTTGGCGGCTTCCTCGTCTCCGCCCTCGGCGGCAGCCGCTTCCAGATCGGCGGCCCGGCTGGCGCGTTCATCGTGCTGGTGCTGGCAACCACGCAAGCTTACGGCGTAGAGGGCCTGATCCTCGCCACCTTCCTTTCCGGACTGATGCTGATGGCGGTCGGCCTGCTGAGACTCGGGACCTTCATCAAGTACATTCCCTACCCCGTCACGGTCGGCTTCACCTCAGGCATCGCGGTCATCATCTTCTCGAGCCAGCTGAAGGATTTCTTCGGACTGACCCTGTCGGAGCCCGAACCGGGACCGCTCCTGCCGAAGCTTCAAGCGCTGGGCGCAGCGATGCCGACGATGAATATTCCGACGGTCACACTCGCCGTACTGGCGGCAGCAGTGATCCTCATCCTGCGCAAGTACAAGCCGCACTGGCCGGGCCTGCTAATTGCAGTCGCTGGTGCAACGCTCGCAGCCTGGGCGCTCAATCTGCCGGTCGAAACCATCGGTACGCGCTTTGGCGGCATCCCGCAGGCGTTCCCGGTGCCGCACCTGCCAAACCTCTCGATGGAGAAGGTCGTGGAAGTTCTGCCCGCCGCAATGTCCTTCACGCTGCTTGGCGCAATCGAAAGCCTGCTTTCGGCTGTGGTTGCAGACTCGATGAGCGGCGGGCGGCATCGCTCCAACTGCGAGCTGGTGGCTCAGGGTGTGGCGAACGTGGGCTCCGCCCTGTTTGGTGGCTTCTGCGTGACCGGCACGATTGCGCGTACAGCTTCCAACATTCGCGCTGGCGCGCGGGGTCCGGTCTCCGGCATGCTGCATTCGCTGTTCCTGCTGGCCTTCATGCTGCTGGCAGCGCCGCTTGCTTTCTACATTCCGCTGGCTGCACTTGCCGCCATCCTGGTTGTGGTCTCGTGGAATATGGCAGAACGCCACCAGTTCGCCGCGCTCGTGCGCAGCTCCAAGGGCGATGCAGCAGTCGTCATCATCACATTCCTGCTGGTGATTTTCCGCGATCTTACCGAAGGCATCGTGATCGGCTTTGCGCTGAGCGCGCTTCTATTCCTGCACCGCATGTCCACCTCTGTTTCGGTGGAGAGCGACGCCCAACCGCTGATCCCCGCAGATGAGGCCGACGAGCTTGGCAATGGGCACCAGCGCTATTCGAAGGACATGCGCACGGACGACAACATCGTCATCTACAAGATTTCGGGCGCGTTCTTCTTCGGCGCAGCAGCCAGCATCGGCAATGTAATGGATCGGATCGGCACCGCGCCAAAAGCCTATGTGGTTGATCTCTCAGAGGCGAGCCTGCTCGACTCCACGGGCGCTTCGACCATCCGGGGATTTGTCACCAAGGCAGCGCGTCAGGGCGCAAAGGTCTATCTGGTCGGCGCTTCAGGCCAGGCCAAGCGGCTTCTGCACATCCAGGAAGTGCGCGAGCCGGAAGTGAGCTTCAATGCCACTGTCGCCAACGCCATTGAAGCTGCGCGTAAAGATCAGGACTTGAACTTGTCGTCGGTCGAATGACGCATGATGAGGGGCATCTGGCTCATGGTGAACAGCACCGTGATCGGCATGATGCCCCAGACCTTGAAGGCCACCCAGGCGTTCGTGGAGAACATGCGCCAGACCACTTCATTGGCGATCGCCAGGAAGATGAAGAACAGGCCCCAGCGGAGGGTAAGCTTGCGCCAGCCCTCCTCATCCAGCTTGAAGGCTGAATCAAACACATAGCCCAGCAGCGACTTGCCAAAGAGCAGTCCGCCCAGAAGCACCGCCGCAAAGAGCGAATTGACGATGGTGGGCTTCATCTTGATGAAGGTCTCGTCTTGCAGGAAGAGCGTCAGCGCACCGAAGACGAAGACGACCGCGCCGGAGACTAGCGGCATGATCGGGATGGTGCGCGTGAGGATCCACGAGGCCAGCAGCGCAATCGCCGTCGCCACCATGAAGAGGGCCGTGGCGACAAAGAGTGGACCACCGAGCGAAGCGAGAGCGGGGAACTTCCCGACGATCCATTCGCCGCGAGAGTTGGCGAAGAAGAAGACGAGCAGCGGCCCGAGTTCCAGCGCCAGTTTCAGGAGCGGGTTGATCTCCTGCCGATTGGGGTCAGAAGGCTCACGCTCAAGAACTGTCTTGTCCGTCATTCACGCTACTCCTGCGATCGCCTTGGCGAAATCGCCAGCCGAGAAAGGTTCCAGATCATCAATGCCTTCGCCAACCCCGATGAAATAGACGGGGAGCTTGTGCTTGGCCGCGATGGCGACAAGGATGCCGCCGCGCGCGGTGCCGTCCAGCTTGGTCATGACCAGACCGGAGACCCCAGCAACGTTGCGGAAGATTTCGACCTGATTAAGGGCGTTTTGTCCGGTCGTCGCATCAAGGGTCTGGAGAACCGTGTGCGGCGCTTCCGGATCGTGCTTGCCGAGGACGCGGACGACCTTTTCCAGCTCCGCCATCAGCTCGGCCTTGTTCTGCAGGCGACCAGCTGTATCGATGATGAGCACGTCAGAACCTGCCGCCTTGGCCCGCTCATAGGCATCGTAGGCGAGACCGGCGGCGTCCGCGCCGAGCTTGGAGGAAACCACCTCGGAGCCGGTGCGCTCGCCCCAGATCTTGAGCTGCTCGATTGCAGCCGCGCGGAACGTGTCGCCAGCCGCCAGCATGACCTTGAGGCCGCCAGCTGAAAGTTTTGCGGCAAGCTTGCCGATCGTCGTGGTCTTGCCGGTGCCGTTGACGCCAACAACGAGAACGACGTGCGGCTTGTGCGAGAGGTCGAGCTCCAGTGGCTTTGCGACAGGCGCCAGCACCTTCTCGATCTCGGTCGCCATGATGGTCTGCACCTCGGCACCCGAAATGTCCTTGCCGAAGCGGCCAGAGGCCAGCGTGTCGGTGATCCGCAGCGCAGTTTCCATGCCGAGGTCGGCGCGCAGGAGCACGTCTTCCAGCTCTTCAAGTGTGTCTTCATCAAGCTTGCGCTTCAGGAAGATGCCGGCAATGTTCTCGCGCAGCTCGCGGGATGAGCGTGACAGACCTTCACGCAGCCGCTGGAACCACGGCTTGCGCGGTTCTTCGGCGGGTGCAGCGGGGATATCTTCCTCGACCTTCTGAGCAACAGTTTCAGACACCACAATCCGCGCAGCAGGCGCAACAACGGGCTCTGGCTCTGGCTCTGGCTCTGGCTCTGGCTCTGGCTCTGGCTCTGGCTCTGGCTCTGGCTCTGGCTCTGGCTCTGGCTCTGGCTCTGGCTCTGGCTCTGGAGCGAGGGCTTCGGATGCAGGTTCCTCAGTCAAGTCTTCCGGAGCAGATGCCGGTTCAGCGTCCGAGGTCGGCTCGGGCTGGGCAGCAACCTCTTCGGCAGGCGCAACGGCTGCGTCTTCCGTGTTGTCGGTCGTCTCCGGAACGTCCTGCTTTTCAGGTTCCGACTTGCCGAACGAAAAAACCTTCTTGATGAAGCCGAGTGCCATTAACCCCTACCTTCAAGCGGCCTGATGGAGCGCAGCGACTAGGCGCTCACCATCATGGCCTGCAATATGTGCGTCGATGATCTCGCCCGGGGTGCCCATCGGCACCGTCGCCAGGGTGAAACCTTCCGTGCGGCCGAGACCTTCCTTTTCCACGAGGATGCGCTGACGCGTTCCCGTGAGCAAGGCCAGGTGATTGCGATATGCCCGGTCACCCACCTCCCGAAGACGGCCAGCGCGTTCCTTTGCAACCTCACGCGAGACCTGCGGCATGCGGGCAGCAGGCGTTCCCTGGCGCGGGCTGTAGGGGAAGACGTGCAGATGCGTCAGGCCGCATTCATCCACGATGCGCAGCGAGTTCTGGAACATCTCTTCCGTCTCGGTCGGGAAACCGGCGATAATGTCCGCACCGAACACGACGTCGGGGCGCAGACGGCGGACTTCCTCGCAGAAGCGGATGGAATCAGAGCGCAGGTGACGGCGCTTCATGCGCTTCAGGATCATGTCGTCGCCCGCCTGGAGCGAGAGATGGAGATGCGGCATCAGCCGCTCTTCCTCTGCCAGTGCGGCCATGAGCTCAGCATCGGCCTCGATGGAGTCGATGGACGAGAGACGCAGGCGGCGCAGTTCAGGAATATTCTTCAGGATCGTGCGGACAAGCTTGCCGAGACGCGGGCTGCCGGGCAGGTCAGCACCGAAGCTGGTCAGGTCGACGCCGGTCAGGACCACCTCGGCATAACCGTTTTCGACCAGCTTGCGGACCTGATCCACCACCGCACCCATGGGCACGGAGCGCGAGTTACCTCGGCCGTAAGGAATGATGCAGAAGGTGCAGCGGTGGTCGCAGCCGTTCTGCACCTGCACGAAGGCGCGGGCCCTGCCCTCGATGGCCTCGACCATGTGGGAGGCCGTCTCGCGCACTTCCATGATGTCGTTGACGCGGACCTTCTCGAACTGGTTCACGCCGAATTCCGGCAGTGCGCGGTAGCTCTGAGCCTTCAACTTCTCCTCGTTCCCGAGAACGAGATCAACCTCATCCATGGCATCGAAGGTGCCAGGCTCCGTCTGCGCCGCGCAGCCAGTCACGATAATTCGAGCGTTCGGGTTTTCGCGGCGGGCCTTGCGGATCGCCTGGCGTGCCTGACGGACGGCTTCAGCCGTCACCGCGCAGGTGTTGACCACGATGGCGCCACCCTCGAGCGCATCGAGACCAGCCGCCCCCGCCTCGCGCTTTATTACCTCGGATTCGTAGGTGTTGAGGCGGCAGCCGAATGTCAGAACGTCTACAGCCATCAGGCGACGCCTTCCGTTTCCCGCTGCCAGTCTCCGGTCAGCGGGTCAAAGCGGCCAGCAAACTCCCATTCCGCCGGTCCGGTCATTATGACGTGGTCGTCCTCGCGCCAGTAGATCTCCAGATCCCCGCCCGGAAGGGTAACGGTGACGCGGCGGCCGGTGCGACCGGTACGAGCGGCAGAAACAGCCGTCGCGCAGGCTGCGGAACCGCAGGCCAGAGTCAGCCCCGCGCCGCGTTCCCATGTGCGCATGGTAAGCGTCTCGGGGCTCGTGACCTGAGCAATCGTGATGTTCGCCTTCTCCGGGAAGATCGGGTGATTTTCCAGCAGTGGGCCGAAGCGATCGAGCTCATATTCATTCACGTCGCCGTCGACCCAGAAGATCGCATGCGGATTGCCCATGGAAGCAACCGACGGGGAATGAACGATCGGCGCATCGATGGGGCCAACCTGCAACTCGATCCTGCTGGTGTCCGCAAATTCCTCGGCGAGCGGAATTTCCTTCCAGCCAAAGCGTGGCTTGCCCATGTCGACGGAGATGCGGCCATCCTCATGCTCTTCAGCCGTCAGGATGCCGGCCTTGGTCTCGAAGGTGAATGTCTTGCGGCCGGTTTCGGCTGCGAGCGCCTGAACAACGCAGCGGGTTCCGTTGCCACAGGCCTGCGCCTGCGTGCCATCGCAATTCAGGATCTCGATATAATTATCGGTGCCGCCGACGACGGGATCGTAGATCGCCATGATCTGGTCGAAGGTGGTGACTTGATCGGCAGCCAGCGCGCGCGCGGCATCCGGGGTCACGCGATCACTGCGTCCCCGCATGTCGGCAACGATGATAGCGTTGCCAAGACCATTCATTTTCGCAAAACGCGCCAATTCAGCCATGAACTCACCTGTCCCATAAGGGTATGGGGGCTATATGGCGGATGACGTGGAAAATTACCAGCGCCAGAATGGCTTCAGAAGATCGCAACCAAGCCCAAAACGACCAGCAGGAACAGAACCAGCATGATCGTGATCAGGATCTTCACGCCGGTCATCGCCGCGCCGGCGAGACTGTTCATGCCGAGCAGGCCTGCAATTGCCGCAATGATCAGAAGAATGAGAATCCACTTGATCATGAGGGGTACCTTTCACCAGCAATACAGCCTAACGCCATTGCAGGATCGGTGTTCCTTAACACATTGTAGAAAAACATTGGCTCTTGTAGAAGCGCGCCATTGGCCCTAACGAGTTGTATTCACCCTAGGTCTTCGACATAATCAGTGTCGGGGGCCATAGATCAGGACAGGTACGGAGAAACGGATGTTCAGTGCGAAGTCCGGAGTTTTTATTGTCTCGCTTCTCTCGCTCGCTCTGGCGGGTTGCGGGTCTTCTCGCTTTTCCCCGGCGCCGTCGGCGCCTCCGCCATTGACGCCCGCTCCGTCTGGCGCAATCAGCAACAGCCAGTTGCCGCCTCCATCCTCGCCGTCTGGCAACCCTTCCACCGCTTTCCCCCAGGCTCCCGCGCAGGGAACGGATGTCGCTGCACTTGATCCGAATGCCGGCGCCGCGCCTGAGGGTCCAGCCATCAGCGCCGGTGGTGTTGCCGGTGTGTGGAACGTAAACGTTGGTGGCGAGAGCTGCCGTGTGGCGACGCCGCAGACCAAGTTCGGTCAGGGCTACCGCGCCGGCCCGCTGCGCTGCCCCGCCCCGATCGATGGCGTGAAGTCGTGGAACGTGAGTGGCAGCCAGCTGACCTTCTACAACGAGAACGGCGAAGTACTCGCTCGGCTCTCCGGCGGCGGCCAGAACTTCAGCGGCTCGACCTCGACCGGCCAGCCGATCTCGCTCTCGCGCTAGGCCATCTTTCGCGTTCCGAGGATTGCTCCGGCGGTCCAGCTATTGATTTTGTGCAATTCCGGACGGAAAACCGCTATCCACTTTTACCGGGATTGCACTAACCAATCCGACTGAACGCTCAATTGCAGCGACAGGCAGCTTTTTCCGGACCGCTACCTGTCGTGATGCGCTGTTATTACGGAACTTGCCAATGCATGTGCGTGATGGCCTCGCCACGCATCTCACGGTCGCGCAACGATACGATCATCTGGTCGAGACGGGTGCTGTCAAACGGGATTCAGCTCAGGAAAGGGTCGTCAAAGAACTCGACCTGCTGATCGACCGGATCCAGGACAAGCGCATGGCGCGGAAATCCCGCGCGCTTGGGTGGCTTTTCGGCAAGGGCAAGAAAACCAGCGACCCGATCATGGGCCTCTACATCCACGGCGAAGTGGGCCGCGGAAAGTCCATGCTGATGGACATGTTTTTCGACATCGTTCCGGCCCGCGCCAAGCGGCGCGTCCACTTCAACGACTTCATGGCCAATGTCCATGACCGGATTTCCCGGCACCGTCAAGCTTTGAAAGACGGCAAGACCATGGAAACCGACCCTATTCCTCCTGTGGCGGCAGCCCTTGCCGAGGAGGCCTGGGTTCTCTGCTTCGATGAATTCACGGTGACGGACATTGCGGATGCAATGATCCTGTCGCGTCTGTTCTCCGCCCTGTTCGAGCACGGGGTTGTGCTGATCGCGACGTCCAACGTCGATCCGGAGCATCTCTACCGCGACGGCCTCAACCGCGGCCTCTTCCTTCCCTTCATTAAGCTCCTCAAGGAGCATGTGAAGGTGCTGAACCTGGTGGCCGACACGGACTACCGGATGGAGAAGCTCAACCGCCTTCCCGTCTACATGACGCCGCTCAGCCCCGAGACCGACCAGATGATGGACGAGGCATGGGACAGCGTGGTCGACGGCGGCAAGGTCGCCGAGGACCACGTCGAAGTCATGGGCCGCAAGATCCTCGTGCCCCGCGCATCGCGCAATGCCGCCCGCTTCACCTTTGCAGAACTCTGCGAAGCGCCTCTCGCCGCACGCGATTATCTGGCGCTTACCCAGCGCTACTCCACCCTCTTCATCGATCATGTTCCGGTCATGGACCTGCCGCAGCGCAATGCCGCCAAGCGGTTCATCCTGCTCATTGATGCCATGTACGAGGCAAAAACCCGCATTTTTGTTTCTGCTGGCGCTCGGCCGGAAGCGCTCTATCTAGCCACAACAGGCGTGGAAAGCTTCGAGTTTGCCCGCACCGTTTCACGCCTCACGGAGATGCAGAGTCGTGAATGGGCCGACCAGAGCGCTGCCGCAGCCATAACTGCTGGCTGAGTGATGAACGTCGTCATCACCATTTTCCAATAGGTGAATTTTGACGATATGCCCATAAAATTTTGACGTTCACGTAAGCCGCAGACGTTATAAACGATTGAAAAATTTAACGCCAAAATAATGCGTTGAATTTTTTGTCGCACGGGGCTATGCCACCATCCGAAACGGATAGACAGCCGTCTTTCCGCGCGCCGCAATTCAGCCGTGGTGTTTGTTACCGTCGGCATGTCGCTAGAGGATTCGACTTTATGGCTCGCAAGAAAATTGCTCTTATCGGTTCAGGCATGATCGGCGGCACGCTCGCCCATTTGGCTGGCCTCAAGGAACTGGGTGACGTCGTTCTGTTCGACATCGCCGAGGGAACGCCCCAGGGCAAGGGACTGGACATTGCCGAGTCCTCCCCGATCGACGGCTTCGACGCCAACTACCTCGGCGCAAACGACTACTCCGCCATCGAAGGCGCCGACGTCTGCATCGTGACCGCTGGCGTTCCGCGCAAGCCGGGCATGAGCCGTGACGACCTGCTGGGCATCAACCTCAAGGTCATGGAGCAGGTTGGCGCCGGTATCGCCAAGTACGCTCCGAACGCCTTCGTCATCTGCATCACCAATCCTCTCGATGCGATGGTCTGGGCTCTGCAGAAGTTCTCGGGCCTGCCGAAGACCCACGTCGTTGGCATGGCCGGCGTTCTGGACTCCGCACGTTTCCGCTACTTCCTGGCTGAAGAGTTCAACGTTTCCGTCAAGGACGTTACCGCTTTCGTGCTCGGCGGCCACGGCGACACCATGGTTCCGCTGACCCGCTACTCCACCGTTGCCGGCATCCCGCTCCCGGACCTCGTCAAGATGGGCTGGACCTCGCAGGAGAAGCTCGACCAGATCGTTCAGCGCACCCGCGACGGCGGCGCAGAGATCGTCGGCCTGCTGAAGACGGGTTCGGCCTACTACGCTCCGGCAGCCGCAGCCATCCTGATGGCTGAAAGCTTCCTCAAGGACCAGAAGCGCGTCCTGCCCTGCGCAGCGCACCTCGACGGCCAGTACGGCCTCAAGGACATCTACGTCGGCGTGCCGGTCGTCATCGGCGCGAATGGCGTCGAGCGCATCGTCGAGATCGACATGGACAAGAACGAACAGGCCATGTTCGACAACTCGGTTGCTGCAGTGGAAAGCCTCTGCACCGCTTGCGCCGAAATCGCCCCAAGCCTCAAGAACTAGGATTTCACCGGCATGAACATTCACGAGTATCAGGCCAAGCAGCTGCTCAAGGCCTACGGAGCACCGGTCGCTGAAGGCGTAGCCATCCTCAAGGCTGACGAGGCTGAGGCTGCGGCAAAGTCCCTCCCCGGTCCGCTTTACGTGGTCAAGAGCCAGATCCACGCTGGTGGCCGCGGCAAGGGCAAGTTCAAGGAACTCGGCCCGGACGCAAAGGGCGGCGTTCGCCTCGCCTTCAGCATTGAAGAAGCTGTTTCCCACTCCAAGGAAATGCTTGGCAACACCCTGGTGACCGCGCAGACCGGTCCTGAGGGCAAGCAGGTCAACCGTCTCTACATCGAAGACGGCGCCGACATTGATCGCGAGCTCTACCTGTCGATCCTGGTTGACCGCTCCGTCGGCCGTGTTGCTTTCGTGGTCTCCACCGAAGGCGGCATGGACATCGAGGCCGTGGCCGAGCATACGCCTGAGAAGATCCTGACCCTGCCGATCGACCCGGAAGCAGGTGTGACGGCTGAGGACGTAGCGAAGATCAACGCGTCGCTGAAGCTTGAAGGCGAAGCAGCCAAGGACGGCGAGACGCTGTTCCCGATCCTCTACAAGGCTTTTGTCGAGAAGGACATGAGCCTGCTCGAGATCAACCCGCTGATCGTCATGAAGAACGGCCGCCTGCGCGTCCTGGACGCCAAGGTTTCCTTCGACGGCAACGCCCTGTTCCGCCACGAGGACGTTCGCGCTCTGCGTGACACGACCGAGGAAGACGCCAAGGAAATCGAGGCTTCCAAGTGGGACCTCGCCTATGTGGCGCTCGACGGCAACATCGGCTGCATGGTCAACGGCGCAGGCCTTGCCATGGCGACGATGGACATCATCAAGCTCTACGGCGCAGAGCCGGCAAACTTCCTGGACGTTGGCGGCGGCGCCACCAAGGAGAAGGTGACGGCAGCGTTCAAGATCATCACTGCCGATCCGGCAGTGAAGGGCATCCTGGTCAACATCTTTGGCGGCATCATGCGCTGCGATGTTATCGCAGAGGGCGTAATCGCTGCTGTGAAGGAAGTTGGCCTGCAGGTTCCGCTGGTTGTTCGACTGGAAGGTACCAATGTCGAGCTGGGTAAGAAGATCATCAACGAAAGTGGCCTGAACGTCATTTCCGCAGACGATCTGGACGACGCAGCCCAGAAAATCGTCAAGGCTGTCAACGGCTAAGGACAAGAGCTGGCGCCAGGCTTCTTCCCAGAGACCAGGCGCCGCTTCCCACTGCCAGACCAGTCAACCTAGCCAGATCAGACAAATTTCAAAGGACCGGAAATAATGTCCATCCTTATCAACAAAGATACAAAGGTTCTTGTTCAGGGCCTTACCGGCAAGACCGGTACCTTCCACACCGAGCAGGCGCTGGCCTACTACGGCACCCAGATGGTCGGCGGCATTCATCCGTCCAAGGGTGGCGAGACGTGGACCGGCTCCAAGGGCGAAACCCTGCCGATCTTCGCTTCCGTCGCTGAAGGCAAGGAGCGCACCGGCGCCGACGCTTCGGTGATCTACGTTCCGCCAGCAGGTGCGGCAGCAGCCATCATCGAAGCCATTGAGGCAGAGATCCCGCTGATCGTCTGCATCACCGAAGGCATCCCGGTCGCGGACATGGTCAAGGTGAAGGCTCGCCTGGATCGCTCCAGCTCGCGCCTGATCGGCCCGAACTGCCCCGGCGTTCTGACCCCGAACGAGTGCAAGATCGGCATCATGCCGGGCAGCATCTTCAAGAAGGGTTCGGTGGGCGTTGTTTCGCGTTCCGGAACGCTTACATACGAGGCAGTTTTCCAGACCTCGAACGAAGGCCTTGGCCAGACCACCGCTGTCGGTATCGGCGGCGACCCGGTCAAGGGCACCGAGTTCATCGACGTGCTGGAGATGTTCCTCGCTGACGAAGAGACCAAGTCGATCATCATGATCGGCGAGATCGGCGGTTCGGCCGAGGAAGACGCAGCACAGTTCCTGCTCGATGAGGCAAAGCGCGGCCGCAAGAAGCCGATGGCTGGCTTCATTGCTGGACGTACGGCGCCGAAGGGCCGCACGATGGGCCATGCTGGCGCTGTCGTGTCGGGTGGCAAGGGCGACGCCGAGAGCAAGATCGCAGCGATGGAACGCGCGGGCATCCGCGTTTCCCCGTCGCCTGCACGTCTCGGAACAACCCTCGTCGAAGCAATCAAAGGCTAACAAACAAGACGATTAGGGTGGAACCAGCAGCACGGTTACGCATCTCGAAATTGGAAGCCTGCCCCGGCAATGCCCGGGCAGGTCTTACCATATCAGCGTGTCGTCTGCTTTACCGGCTAAGAGGAGACCGGGCATAGTCCCGGCTAGATAAAATGGCACGGCAAGATCAGGCCAACGAAGAATTCTCGGTTACGTCGTTCCTCTATGGTGGCAATGCCGCCTATATCGAGGAGCTGCATGCCGCTTACGAGAATGATCCAAATTCCGTAAGCGAAGACTGGCAGGCCTTTTTCAAGCAGCTCAAGGATGACGCTGAAGCCGTCAAGAAGAGCGCCGCCGGCGCCTCCTGGAAGAAGAAGAACTGGCCGGTTACCGCCAATGGCGAACTGATTTCAGCGCTCGATGGAAACTGGGGCGCGATTGAAACCCACATCAAGGGCAAGCTGGAAAAGAAGGCTCAGGCAGGCTCAGGCCAGACGGCCGAACAGATCCGCCAGGCCACGACCGACTCCGTCCACGCGATCATGATGATCCGCGCATACCGCATGCGTGGTCACCTGCACGCGAACCTGGACCCGCTCGGCCTCGCAAATCCCCTCGAGGATTACAACGAGCTTTCCCCGTCGGCCTACGGCTTCACGGAAGCCGATTTCGACCGTCCGATCTTCATCGACAACGTGCTGGGCCTGGAGTACGCCACCGTCCGCCAGATGCTCGACATCCTGAAGCGCACCTATTGCGGCACCATCGGCGTCGAATTCATGCACATCTCCAACCCGGAGGAAAAGGCATGGATCCAGGAACGCATCGAGGGTCCGGACAAGGGCGTGGAATTCACCCCGAACGGCAAGAAGGCAATCCTGCAGAAGCTGATCGAGGCCGAAGGCTTCGAGCAGTTCATCGACGTCAAGTACAAGGGCACCAAGCGCTTCGGTCTTGATGGTGGCGAGTCGCTGATCCCTGCTCTCGAGCAGATCATCAAGCGCGGCGGCCAGATGGGCCTGAAGGAAATCGTACTGGGCATGGCCCACCGCGGCCGCCTGAACGTGCTGAGCCAGGTGATGGCCAAGCCGCACCGCGCAATCTTCCACGAGTTCAAGGGCGGTTCGTTCGCTCCGGACGACGTCGAAGGTTCGGGCGACGTGAAGTACCACCTCGGTGCTTCGTCTGACCGTGAGTTCGACGGCAACAACGTCCACCTCTCGCTGACCGCCAACCCGTCGCACCTGGAAATCGTAAATCCGGTGGTAATGGGCAAGGCTCGCGCCAAGCAGGACCAGCTGTTCGGCCGCAAGCGGGAAGAGATCGTTCCAATTCAGGAACGCGCCAAGGTCATGCCGCTGCTCATCCACGGCGACGCCGCCTTCGCGGGCCAGGGCGTGGTTGCAGAGTGCCTTGGTCTCTCTGGCCTGCGCGGCCACCGCGTTGCGGGCACCGTGCACTTCATCATCAACAATCAGATCGGCTTCACGACGAACCCGTATTTCTCGCGTTCCTCGCCCTATCCGTCCGACGTTGCCAAGATGATCGAAGCGCCGATCTTCCACGTCAACGGCGACGATCCGGAAGCTGTTGTCTACGCTGCGAAGGTCGCGACCGAGTTCCGTCAGACCTTCCACAAGCCTGTCGTCATCGACATGTTCTGCTACCGCCGCTTCGGTCACAATGAAGGTGACGAGCCGGCGTTCACGCAGCCGATCATGTACCGCAAGATCCGCGCGCATCGCACGACCGCGCAGATCTACAGCGACAAGCTCATCCAGGAAGGCCTGATCACCCAGGCTGAAGTCGACCAGATGCGTGCCGACTGGCGTGCCAAGCTCGAAAACGAGTTCGAAGCCGGCCAGTCCTACAAGCCCAACAAGGCCGACTGGCTGGACGGCGCTTGGTCCGGCCTCCGCACGGCTGATGAAGCTGACGAGCAGCGCCGCGGCAAGACCGCCGTACCGCTGAAGACGCTGAAGCAGATCGGCAAGAAGCTGACGGAAGTGCCGGAAGGCTTCGAGCCGCACCGCACGATCACCCGCTTCCTGGAAAACCGCAAGCAGATGATCGAGACGGGCGAAGGCCTCGACTGGGCGACGGCCGAAGCACTCGCGTTCGGTTCGATCCTGCTCGACGGCAACCCGATCCGTCTCTCCGGTCAGGACTCCGAGCGCGGCACCTTCTCGCAGCGTCACTCGGTTCTCTACGACCAGAAGGACGAGAGCCGCCACATTCCGCTCAACAACCTCGGACCTCAGCAGGCCCACTACGAAGTCATCAACTCGATGCTTTCGGAAGAGGCAGTGCTTGGCTTCGAGTACGGGTTCTCGCTGTCCGAGCCCCGCGCGCTGACCATGTGGGAAGCCCAGTTCGGCGATTTCGCCAACGGTGCCCAGGTGGTGTTCGACCAGTTCATCTCTTCGGGTGAACGCAAGTGGCTGCGCATGTCCGGTCTCGTCTGCCTTCTGCCGCACGGCTACGAAGGTCAGGGTCCGGAGCACTCCTCGGCTCGTCTGGAGCGTTTCCTCCAGCTCTGCGCCGAAGACAACATGCAGGTCGCCAACGTCACCACGCCGGCGAACTACTTCCACATCCTGCGCCGTCAGATGAAGCGCGACTTCCGCAAGCCGCTGATCCTGATGACGCCGAAGTCGCTGCTGCGCCACAAGCGCGCCGTGTCGACACTGGCCGAGATGTCGGGTGAGTCCACGTTCCACCGCCTGCTGTGGGACGATGCGGAGTACCTGAAGGATCAGCCGATCAAGCTGCAGAAGGATGCCAAGATCCGTCGCGTCGTGATCTCTTCGGGCAAGGTCTACTACGACCTTTACGAAGAGCGCGAGAAGCGTGGCATCGACGACATCTACCTGCTGCGCGTCGAACAGCTCTATCCGTTCCCGGCCAAGGCGCTCATCAACGAGCTGTCGCGTTTCAAGAATGCGGAGATCGTCTGGTGCCAGGAAGAGCCCAAGAACATGGGTGCCTGGTCGTTCATCGAGCCTTACCTGGAATGGGTCCTGCAGCACATGGATGCCAAGCACAAGCGCGCCCGCTACGCAGGCCGCCCGGCTTCGGCTTCGCCTGCAACCGGCCTCATGTCCAAGCACCTCCAACAACTCGCCGCCCTGCTGGAAGACGCACTGGGCTGATTAACGAGACAGAGCGAACGGAAATTTCAATATGACAACCGAAATTCGCGTACCCACTCTGGGTGAATCCGTATCCGAAGCCACCATTGGCCGCTGGTACAAGAAGGTGGGCGATGCGATCGCCGTTGACGAGCCGCTGGTCGAGCTGGAAACCGACAAGGTGACCGTTGAAATACCGGCCCCTGCAGCAGGCGTGCTGCAGGAGATCGTTGCCAAGGAAGGCGACACCGTTGGCGTCAGCGCTCTTCTGGGCATGATCGGTGAAGGTGCTGGCGCTGCTGCTGCCAAGCCCGCTGCCGTTGCACAGGCTGCAGGTGCTGCTGGTGCAAGCACCACCGCCGAAGCCGCCGAGAAGACCGCCGACATCGCCGGCGAAGGCCCAGTTGAGACGCGCAACCGTCCGCCTGCTCCGTCGGCGGCCAAGCTGCTCGCCGAGAACAACCTCGCCGCTGGCCAGGTTTCCGGTTCCGGCAAGGACGGTCAGGTGCTCAAGGGTGACGTACTGGCAGCCGTTGCACGCGGCACGACCGCTGCTCCGGCGCCGGCTCCAGCTCCGCAGGTTGCCCGCGCTCCGTCCGCTCCGGCAGACGAGGTTCGCGAGGAGCGGGTGAAGATGACCCGTCTGCGCCAGACCATCGCGCGCCGCCTCAAGGACGCTCAGCAGACCGCAGCCATGCTCACCACCTTCAACGAAGTGGACATGACGGCTGTCATGGAGCTGCGCAAGAAGTACAAGGACCTGTTCGAGAAGAAGCACGGCGTGAAGCTTGGCTTCATGGGCTTCTTCACCAAGGCGGCCTGCCACGCGCTGAAGGAAATCCCGGCTGTTAACGCCGAGATCGACGGCACCGACCTCGTCTACAAGAACTACTGCCACGTCGGCGTTGCCGTCGGCACGGACAAGGGCCTGGTGGTTCCGGTCGTTCGCGATGCTGACCAGATGTCGATCGCGGAGATCGAGAAGGAAATCGGCCGCCTCGGTGCTGCTGCCCGCGACGGCAAGCTCTCCATGGCTGACATGCAGGGCGGTACGTTCACCATCTCCAACGGTGGCGTGTACGGCTCGCTGATGTCGACTCCGATCCTGAACGCACCGCAGTCCGGCATCCTCGGCATGCACAAGATCCAGGAGCGTCCGATGGTCGTCGGCGGTCAGATCGTCATCCGCCCGATGATGTACCTGGCGCTCTCCTACGATCACCGCATCGTCGACGGCAAGGAAGCCGTGACCTTCCTCGTCCGCATCAAGGACGTGCTCGAGGACCCAGAGCGTCTGGTTCTGGACCTCTAATTTAAGCGACCGGGACGGCTTCGCCTGCTTCTTCCCCATAGAGGGAATTGCGGATGAAGCCTCCCGGTAGATTATTTTCCAGTTCAGCAGCGATGTTAGCGCTGCCCCAAGACAGGCAGGAAAGAACCATGCCAGAGCAATTCGACGTCGTTGTAATCGGAACCGGCCCTGGCGGCTATGTATGCGCCATCAAGGCAGCACAGCTCGGCCTCAAGACTGCAGTGGTGGAGAAGCTGCCGAACCACGGCGGCACCTGCGTCAATGTCGGCTGCATCCCTTCCAAGGCCCTGCTGCACGCAACTGAAATGTATGCTGAGGCACAGCATTCCTTCGACAAGCTCGGCATCGAGGTGAGCGGCGTTTCCGTCAACCTTGAGAAGCTGATGGCACATCGCGCCCAGACGGTCGATCAGAACGTCAAGGGTCTCGACTTCCTGATGAAGAAGAACAAGATCGCGATCTTCCGCGGCACCGGTCGCATTGCTGCCGCTGGCAAGGTCGTTGTGACGGCTGAGGATGGCGCCGAGCAGACGGTCGAGACGAAGAACATCGTCATCGCCACCGGTTCGGAAGTTGCCGGCATCCCCGGCGTGAACGTCGAGTTCGACGAGAAGGTCATCGTTTCCTCCACCGGCGCACTGGTGCTGGACAAGGTTCCAGGCAAGCTCGTCGTCGTTGGCGGTGGTGTGATTGGCCTTGAGCTCGGTTCGGTCTGGGCACGTCTCGGTGCTGAAGTGACGGTTGTCGAGTACCTCGACAATATCCTCGGCGGCATGGACGGCGAGATCGCCAAGCAGTTCCAGCGTCTGCTTGCCAAGCAGGGCTTCACCTTCAAGCTCGGCGCGAAGGTCACGGCCGTTCAGCGCAGCGAGAACGGCGCTTCCGTCAGCTTCGAGCCTGCCAAGGGCGGCGATAGCGAAACGATCGAAGCAGACGTCGTTCTGGTGTCCACGGGCCGCAAGCCCTACACGGCAGGTCTGGGTCTTCAGGAAGCCGGTATCGAGGTTGATGAGCGCGGCCGCGTGAAGGTCGACGGACATCTGCGCACCAACGTGCCGGGCGTCTACGCCATCGGTGACGTCGTTGTCGGCCCGATGCTCGCGCACAAGGCCGAGGAAGAAGGCGTTGCCGTTGCCGAGATCATCGCCGGTCAGGCTGGCCATGTGAACTACAACGTCATTCCGGGCGTCGTCTACACGAGCCCCGAGGTTGCTTCCGTCGGCAAGACCGAGGAAGAGCTGAAGAAGGCAGGCGTTGAGTACAACGTCGGCAAGTTCCCCTTCAGCGCCAACGGTCGCGCCCGTTCGATGCTGCAGACGGATGGTCTGGTGAAGGTTCTCGCCGACAAGCAGACCGATCAGGTTCTGGGCGTTCACATCCTCGGCTTCGGCGCAGGCGAGATGATCCACGAAGCAGCCGTTCTCATGGAGTTCGGTGGTTCTTCCGAGGACCTGGCCCGCACCTGCCACGCTCACCCGACCATGTCGGAAGCTGTCAAGGAAGCGGCACTCGCAGCTTTCGCGAAGCCGATCCATTCTTAAGCAAGTCCAATTATCGGATATGTAAATGGCCGCGGGAGACCGCGGCCATTTTCTTTTGAGACTTCTCTCGCAAGCCTTACTGTGCAGGTGCTGGCGTCGTCGTTGAACCACCGTCTGCAGGAGGCGTGGTGGTGGTGTCCGGCGTTGCCGGAGGTGTCGTGGTGTCCGGCGCAGGCGTGGTCGGAGCCGGAGCGGTATCGGTCGCCGGCGGAGCCGGTGTTGCGTCGGGTGCAGCTGGTGTCGTCGTCTCAGGCGCCACGGTCGTCGTGGTGTCGGGCGAGTCGTTGCTGCTGAACATCGCGCCACCGCCAAAGACGAGGAACAGGATAACAAGGATCGCTGCCACTACGGCTGCGATAACGAGAGAACCACTGCCGCCAGAGCGAACGACGGTCTGATTGGCTGCCGGCTGTGGTTGAGCGCCGAGCGGAGCGCCCGGATCGCGCGGATCACGCGGTGGTTCACGGGTGGGATCGTAGTTCGTCATAGAACAGGTTCTCCATTCATCATGCCCGCTAGAACGTCGAGCACGCGTATAGAGTTCCGTTATTGTCCAATTACGCGCTTCAGTAGGCCTTCTCGACCGTCCATCCAGCGACCCGGAACAGCTCGATCAGGCCTTCGGAACCGGGCAGATGGAGGGCGCCGACAGCGATGAATGCCCCGCCTTCGTTCAGGTATTTCTGCGCGCGCGCGGCCATCAGGTGGTTGCGCTTCAGGACCACCCGCTCCTCGAATTCGGCATAATCCGCTACCTCCTCGCTGTCATGGGGAACAAGCTCGAGGACAGCGGGTGTGAACATGCCTGTCTCGCCCGAGACATAGAGGTTGACCAGCGTTTCCATGACGTCGTTGATCCGGTCGCCCATGGCGGCGGTGCTGAGCAGCGCCCGCATCTGGATCTCAGTCGAGAAGGAATTGAGTGCCTCGAACTGCTCGCCGAGCGTTTCCAGCCCGCCTACGGTCTTGCCGGCCTCCCTCGCCCGCTGTGCGAGGTCGACGTCGAGGATCTTTGCGCCAGCGGCCTGACGCTTTGACTCGCAGTCGGGCTGCGACGCCATGGAGAGGATCATCCAGGGCTTCATGCGGATCACTGATTGCAGCGGCACGCCCTGGCTTTCAAGCCAGTTGCCAAGCTCCGTCTGCTCATCCTCGGTCAGGTGGTCCGTCAGCTTCTCACCTTCCGGGAACATGGTGAGGTCGGCTCGCTTGGCGAATTCGCGCATGACGATCGATCTGTCGAGTATGTCCGTTGTCTCGATCACGATCGTCTCGGAAGTATCGAAAGCTTTCTCCACCGGCTCCGGCAGGTTCACGATGCGCGTGTCGCTCATGTGCATCGTGCCGAAGAGATAGGAGGGTTTTGCGCCATCGCGCTCGATCTTCCAGAGGAGCCCCTGGCCGTTCGGCGTTTCCTTGGCTGCCTCGCGGATCGCTTCGTACTTCGCCGCGTCCTCTCGCTTGGCTTCCGCAATCAGGTTGGCACCGCAAGCATTGTCTTCCGCAGCGGCGGGGAGGCTGCCCAGTGCCACAAGCCCGCATAAGCCCAGCAGCGTCCTGCGGAACAGTCCTGATATATTACGCTCTCGGATGGGCACTCTGATATATCTCCATCAGCCGCGACGTATCGACCGCCGTATAGATCTGCGTTGTCGAAAGACTTGCGTGGCCAAGCAATTCCTGGATTGCACGCAGGTCACCACCCCGCGCCAAGAGATGCGTGGCGAAGGAATGGCGCAACGCATGTGGGGTCGCGGTATCCGGCAGATCAAGAGCCGAACGCATCTTCTTCATCTCGCGCTGGATTATGGCTGGTTGCAGGGCCCCGCCCTTGGCGCCGCGAAAAAGCGGCGTTGCCGGCTCTATATGCCACGGGCAGAGGCGCAGATATTCCTGCACCGCCTCATGGACAACCGGCAGCACAGGAACGAGCCGGGTCTTGTTGCCCTTGCCGGTGATGCGCAGCGACCCTTCCGTGATCGACGCGACATCCTCTCCCTTTAGCCCCAACGCCTCACTGATACGCAAGCCCGCTCCATAGAGCAGCACCAGAACCGCGGCGTTGCGCGCCGCAATCCACGGCTCCTCGGCAAGCTGTCCTTCGCCTGACGTTACGCGGAGAGCATCCTGCGCGGTGAGCGGTTTCGGCAGACTGCGACCAGCCTTGGGCGCGCGCATGGCGCCTGCACCGGCTGCGTTCGCAAGACCGCGACGTTCAAGAAAGCGCAGGAAAGAGCGGATACCCGCCAGCGAGCGGCCCAGCGAACGGGGGCCAGCGCCCTCATTGCGGCGATGGGCAAGGAAGCTGCGCAGATCCGCCGGGCGAAGCTCCGCAACATCGGAAATGCCGGGAGCGCCGCCGCAGTAGCCTGTCATGAACTGCAGGAACTGGCGGGTGTCGCGCTCGTAGGCTTCCAGCGTGTTGGCGGCGAGGCGGCGCTCATCCTGCAGGGAGGCCAGCCATTCGGCTCGGGCCTTCTGCAGATCAGGCTGGGCGGAAACCAGGAATTCTTGCGACATGTCTAACCTGCTTATGTTTCCAGAAATGGTAAGCCTTGCAGGTTAGAAAGCCGTGAATGTGGCTCAGGCCCCTTCGATCTCCTCGCGGAGCATTTCGAGTTCCAGCCATTCCTCTTCCATCTTCGCGAGATTTTCGCGAAGCTGTTCGAGTTCTGCACTCATCTTCTGGAAGCCATCGAAATCGCGCGAATAGAGCGCCGGATCCGAGAGCTTCTGCTCAAGGGTCGCGATCTTCTTCGTCGCTTCGTCGATCTGCTTGGGCAGGTTCTCAAGCGCAAACTTCTGCTTGTAGGAGAGCTTCTTGGAGGACTGTTTCGGCGCTTCCGAGGAACCGCCCTTGGCCGCACGCTCTTCCTGCGGGCGAGCCTTGCGGCGCTCCAGCTCCTGCCCCTTGCGCTGCGCCAGCATGTCGGAATAGCCGCCGGCATATTCCAGCCAGGTGCCATCGCCTTCCGGCGCAATGGTGCTTGTCACTGTGCGGTCAAGGAAGTCGCGGTCGTGGCTGACGAGGACGACGGTGCCCGGGAAATCCTCGACCAGCTCCTGCAGCAGATCCAGCGTTTCCATGTCGAGGTCATTGGTCGGCTCGTCGAGCACGAGGAAGTTCGCCGCACGCGACAGAAGGCGGGCGAGCACCAGTCGCGCCCGCTCACCGCCCGAAAGTTCACGCACCGGCGTGCGGGCCTGCTCGGGCTTGAACAGGAAGTCCTTCATGTAGGAGACGACGTGGCGCTCCTCGCCGTTGACGACGACGGTCTCACCGCGTCCGTCGGTCAGGAAGTGCGCCAGCGTCTCGTTAGGGTCGAGCGCTGCGCGATTCTGGTCCAGCGTTGCGATTTCCAGATTGGTGCCGAGACGCACCGAGCCGGTATCGGGCTCCAGCGCACCCGTCAGCATCTTGAGCAGCGTCGTCTTGCCCGCACCGTTTGCGCCGACGAGACCTATCCGGTCGCCGCGCTGGATGCGGATCGAGAAATCCTTCACGACCGGACGTTCGCCGAACGTCTTCGAGATGTTCTTCGCCTCAACGACCAGCTTGCCCGAAAGCGACGCGTCGCTTGCGGACATAGTCGCCGTGCCTTCGGCGCCGCGGAAATTACGGTGCTTCGCACGCAGGTCCTGCAGTTGGGCAAGACGACGGACGTTACGCTTGCGTCGCGCAGTCACGCCATAGCGGAGCCAGTGCTCTTCACGGACGATCTGGCGGGCGAGCTTCTGCTGCTCGCGCTCCTCCTCCTCCAGCACCTTGTCGCGCCAGTCCTCGAAATGGGCGAAGCCCTTGTCGAGACGGCGCGTGATGCCGCGATCAAGCCAGACGGTCGCCCGACTTACCTTTTCGAGGAAACGGCGGTCGTGCGAGATCATGACGAGCGCGGAAGGAGAGCGCTGCAGCTCGTCTTCCAGCCATTCGATGGCAGCGATGTCGAGGTGGTTGGTCGGCTCGTCGAGCAGCAGCAAATCCGGCTGGGGAGCCAGAACGCGGGCGAGTGCCGCGCGGCGGGCTTCGCCACCGGACAAGGACTCCGGCTTTTCCTCACCAGTCAGGCCCAGGTGATCCAGCACCATCGCGACGCGGTTGATGTCGTCTGCCGGACCAAGCCCCGCCTCCACATAAGCGCGGACGGTGGCGTAACCCTGCCAGTCCGGAGACTGCGCGAGGTAGCGGATCGTGGCGCTTGGCTGGCGGAAGATTTCGCCGTCCTGAGCCTCCGCCAGACCGGCTGCGATCTTGAGCAGCGTCGACTTGCCCGAACCATTCCGCCCGACAAGCGCAATCCGTTCGCCGGGGCTGACCGAAATCGCCGCGCCGCTCAGGAGAGGCGTGCCGCCGAAGGTCAGATGGATGTTATCAAGGTTCAGAAGGGGCGGCGCCAAATCAATCCTCGCGATTCGCAGCTTCTATGGTGACCAGAAGCAGAGCCCTGCCCTGCTTCAGTGAAATTTTCAACTCGCCGTCTACCACATTGGAAACGGTGAGAGATGATCCGAATGGAACCTCAACCGCATCGAGCGGCCATTTGGCGCCCTCAACGGTAAGCCCCGACAGCGCCGTGAATGGCAGAACGGAAAAGAGCGTTCCAGTCGGATAGTCGAAGGAATGGACCGGACCACAGGTGATCGGTCGTCCGACCTGATTGCCGCTCGTCAGAACGGTTAGAATGCCCGCTTCCCCAAGCTGGATGGCCTGCGTCAGATGCAGCAGTATGTGATCCTGCCGTGGGCCACCGAATGCGCCAACCAGCACCAGCGACGTGGCCCCGCGTGCCAGTGCGGTCTCGACGGCAAGCTCGCCGTCAGTCTTGTCCTTGTCCGAGGGATAGACTTCGCGCGGAATGCCGGGATAAGCCTCCCGCAGGAGGCGAGGCACGGAGTCGAAGTCGCCAAGCCACAGTTCCGGAGTCAGGCCGAGGGTTTCGGCATGGCCTATGCCTGAATCGGCGGCGATCACGCGCGCACCGGCAATTTCGGCGTCCAGTTCAGGCGTGCGTGTCACCGCACCACCGAGCAAAATGGCGAAACGGCTCATCAGGCAGCCTCTGGGTAAGAAAGGAGCCGATCTGCACCGGCCCCTTCATTCAGCAAATTATCCGCGACGGCGGCGGGCAGCGAGCGTGCGCAGACGCAGGGCGTTGAGGCGGATGAAGCCTTCAGCGTCCTTCTGGTCATAGGCGCCGCGGTCGTCCTCGAAGGTCACCAGCGCGTCGGAGTAGAGCGACTTGTCGGAGCGGCGGCCAGTGACGATGACGTTGCCCTTGTAGAGTTTGAGGCGAACTTCGCCCTCAACGTCGGCCTGGCTCTTGTCGATCAGCGCCTGCAGCATCTCACGCTCCGGCGAGAACCAGAAGCCGTTGTAGATCAGCTCGGCGTAGCGCGGCATCAGCTCATCCTTGAGGTGAGCGGCGCCACGGTCCAGCGTGATCGATTCGATTGCGCGGTGTGCCTGCAGCAGGATGGTGCCGCCCGGGGTCTCGTAGACGCCACGCGACTTCATGCCAACGAAGCGGTTCTCGACGAGATCCAGACGACCGATGCCGTTGTCTCGGCCAAGGTCATTCAGCGCCTTGAAAAGCGTTGCCGGCGACATTGCCTGACCGTTCAGAGCAACCGGGTCACCGTTCTTGAAGGTGATGGTGATGTCGGTCGGCTGGTCCGGTGCGTCCATCGGAGAAACCGTGCGCATGTGCACGTATTCCGGCGGCTGCTGCCACGGGTCTTCCAGAACCTTGCCCTCGGAGGAGGAGTGCAGCAGGTTGGCGTCGACGGAGAACGGCGCTTCGCCCTTCTTGTCCTTGGCAACCGGGATCTGGTGCTGTTCGGCGAAGTTGATCAGGTCGGTACGCGACTTGAAGGACCAGTCACGCCACGGAGCGATCACCTTGATGTCCGGGTTCAGCGCGTAGGCAGAAAGCTCAAAGCGAACCTGGTCGTTACCCTTCCCGGTCGCGCCGTGCGCGATCGCGTCGGCACCGGTCGCTTCGGCGATCTCGACAAGACGCTTGGAGATCAGCGGACGAGCAATCGACGTGCCGAGAAGGTAGAGACCTTCGTACTGCGCATTGGCGCGGAACATCGGGAAAACGAAGTCGCGGATGAATTCCTCGCGAACGTCCTCGATGTAGATTTCCTTGATGCCGAGCATCTCGGCCTTCTTGCGGGCCGGCTCGAGTTCCTCGCCCTGGCCGAGGTCGGCCGTGAAGGTTACAACTTCAGCACCGAGTTCGGTCTGGAGCCATTTCAGGATAATTGAGGTGTCGAGGCCGCCAGAATACGCCAGAACGACCTTCTTTACATCTTTGTGCTTGGACATAGTCTTTTCCAATGTCAGTGGCCGGAAACGGCCCGGCGCTGCGGGGGAACTATTAGCAGGAAACGACGAAGGGGCAAGCGCTGAGCGCTGCCCCTTTGCCTGAAACAGCCCTGCAAGCGGGCTGAAAACTACATTTCCGCGTTGTTTAGCGGCAGTTCTGCACTTCCGTCAGAGCAGCCGAAAGACCGCGCAGAGAGAAGGTGTAGCCCGTCTTGTTGCCACGGCCGGAGGTGGCTGACAGCTTCATGTCCGAACCAGCCTTCATCGCAGCGATGACCTGGCCTTCGTCAGCAGGATTCTCGAGCCAAGCCGAGCTACCCTGCACGAACAGCGAGTAGGACTTTCCGCCGATCGTCAGGATCGACTTGGAGCCTTCCTGCATGTTGTAGGAAGTCTTGAACTGGGGCTCGAAAGCGCCAGCCTGGCCCGGCTTCTGGCTGATGAAGAAGAAGATATCGCCGTGGTCGAGGCTTGCCGGCTCCTTCTCCTTCGCTACGGTCATTGCGTAGCAGGCTTTGCCCGAGCTTGTTTGATAACTGTAGGTACCCCAATCGCGATGCTGCCCCATCACCGTTGCTCGCGCGAACGCGGGACCAGCGGCTGCAACCGCGTAGAGAACTACCAGAGACGAAAAAATTCCACGCATTGACCTGACCCGTATCCTGTCTGCCATACGTTCTGAAGCACGTCAGAGACTGTGACTGATTTGCTTCAATTCTATTTAATTTGAGTTACCAAAACGACTAATCCGTCATTTTTTTGAAGAATGAGGATCAAACGACACGGCCTCCTGCCGTGAATGGCACCCAAGCCCAAGTGAGGCAGGTTGACCGAAGGAAAAAGGCGAGAGTTTGTCCCGCCACCAAAGTTATCAGGAAAAGGTAAATAACCCGGGGCTATGCCGCGTCGCGCTCGACATTCATGAGCGCTTCACGCGCAGCGAGGCGGTGAGTTGGCCGGATGTGCGCCTTCACCGAGGTAAGAGCGGCCAGCAGAACCGTCACGTCGTCCGTAAAACCGAAGCCAGCGAGGAAATCGGGCACCACGTCGATCGGCATGACGAAATAAGCCAGCGCTGCAAGGAGAATGCCGCGCACGCGCGGGGGCGTGTCGCGGTCAAGCGCGCAGTAGAAGCCAGCGACGACATCCTCCGCAAAGGGGATCTGGCCGGCAGCCTTGCGCAGCGTACGCCAGAACTTCCGACGAACGGTCTCTTCCTTGCGACGGCTTTCGCTGCCGCTCAAGGGTGCAAGAATTTCGCCGACTTTAACTTCTTCCATCGCTGCTTTCTCCATCGCCCATACGGGCAGGCACTATGTGGTTACCTCCGGGGTGCTATTCAAGAATTTGTCCCACACCCAGCCAAGGGGGGGCGCCTCCCCTGAACCATTCAGCGACCGTAAGGAACGGCAACCGCGCCGAAGCGCGTATCGTCCTCCGGTTCGGCGTTGCTGCTCCTTTCGAGGGGCCAGACCTCCTCGATGACATAGGGGCCACCGCCGACCGAATCGCGCGAGGACATCAGCACGAAGCGGTTCACCTGGAACGGCAGCGTGGCGAAGTTTCCGCGCGTCGAGAGATACTGCGCTACCTGATCGAGGTTGGCGTTCTTGAGCCGCGCCAGCGTCACATGCGGCGTGAACTTGCGTTGATCCTTTGGCAAGCCCAGTCGCTGGCAGATGCGCTCGATCTCCGCCTGCAAGGCGAAGAGGTCAGGTGAAGGCGTCACACCCGCCCAGATGGAGTGCGGTTTCTTGCCGCCAAAGGCGCCGATGCCGGAGAGAGCCAGCGAAAAAGCCGGACGGTTAACCCGGTCCAGCGCGCTCACGATTTCGTCAGCGACATGGCCTTCCACGTCGCCGATGAAACGAAGCGTAAGATGATAGTTTTCGACATCAACCCATCTGGCCCCGGGCAGGCCACCCCGCAGGAGTGTAAGCGACAGCGTGGCGTCTCGGGGAATCTCGAGGGCGGTGAAAAGTCGCGGCATGGCAACCTCCTCGAATCGGCGCATCAGGCCAAGGCTTCAATCCGGCTTGCGGATTCCGATGCTCTTACAATGTCTTAGATCATCTAAAAGTGCTGATGGACGAATAGTGACCTAATGAAAACAAGCGAATCATCGATACGTTCCTGGGGCAAGCGGTTTGTCGCCCTATCCCATCACATGTTCTTTTTCGCCGGAGCGACAAGTGGCTTGAGCACGGGAAGCACGTTTTCGACTATCCGGTCGACGCCTTCCGCATTCGGGTGCATTCCATCGGAGAGCAGAAGGTTCGCGTTGGTCACCACGCCGTCGAGGAAGAAGGGCACGAGCGGTAGCCCGTGCTTTTCCGCCAGACGCGGATAGATGGAGTCGAAGCGACGGATATAGTCCGCGCCAAGGTTGGGCGCTGCGTACATGCCCACAAGCAGGATCTCGATGCCCCGCTCCTTGAGGCGCAGGATCATCTTTTCGAGATTCTGTTCGGTCACTTCCGGCACGAGCCCGCGCAGCATGTCGTTGGCCCCAAGCTCCAGGATCACGAGATCCGTGCCGTCCGGAACCGACCAATCCAGCCGCGAGAGGCCGCCGCTGGTCGTATCACCGGAAACGCCTGCGTTGGTCACTGATATATCATAGCCAAGCTGTTCAAGCTTTGCTTGAAGTCGCTCCGGGAAGCCTTCACCCGTGTTCAGCTGGTAGCCCGCCATAAGGCTGTCACCAAAACCAACGATCTGGAACGGCTCGGCAGCTGCAACATTGCGGCTACCGAGGGTTGCGACGGTGAGGATCAATAAAATCTTCGCGAGGCTGGAGACTCTGCTGCAAAAAACACGCAAAACTTTGTACTCCATAAAAGCAGCCCCATATTCGCTCAAACGCACCCGTCCTCTCCATATAGGAACACAGACCATTGAATGCACAAGTCATCGAGTTGAAGAATGTTTCCCTGCGGCTTGGTGATGGTGCCTCATCGGTGCACGTGCTCAAGGGCGTGAGCCTCACGGTAGAACGTGGCCATTCCACGGCGATCGTCGGGCCTTCGGGCTCGGGCAAATCGACCCTGTTGATGGTGATGGCGGGGCTGGAAAAGATAGACTCGGGCGAGGTCTGGATCGCGGGCGAGCGGATCGACCAGCTTTCAGAAGACGCCGTGGCATCCTTCCGCGGCCGTTCCGTTGGCATCGTCTTCCAGTCGTTCCACCTCATTCCCAACATGACGGCGCTGGAGAATGTCGCGGTTCCGCTGGAGCTTGCCGGTCACCCGGATGCGTTCGCAGTGGCGGAGCGGGAGCTTGCGCTTGTGGGGCTGAAGGACCGCGTTACGCATTATCCCGGAGAGCTTTCAGGCGGCGAACAGCAGCGTGTGGCGATTGCCCGTGCGCTCGCGCCGCAACCGGCCATCATCATTGCCGATGAACCCACCGGCAACCTGGACCAGACGACAGGACGCACTATCGCAGACCTGCTGTTTTCGACCGCAGCCGAGCGCGGCACGACGCTGGTGCTCGTGACCCACGATCCTGCCCTTGCAGCCCGATGCGACCGGCAGGTCACGATGCGGTCCGGCCGCATCGAAGAACCCCTGGCCGAGACGGCAGGCGGCGCGTGAACCAGATGCTCCAGAAGACCCAACCGGATCGAATGAATTCGTCTCCTGCCAAAGGGCTGCGCTTTTCGCTCGCGTTGCGCTTCGCTCTGCGTGAAATGCGGGGCGGGCTTGCGGGCTTCTTCGTGTTCCTTGCCTGTATTGCGCTGGGCGTGGCGGCCATTGGCGGCGTGAACTCTGTCGCGCGCTCGATCTCCACGGCGGTTGACAGTCAGGGGCAGGAGTTGCTCGGCGCGGACATTCGTTTTCGCCTCACCCAGCGTGAGGTGAACGAAGACGAGCGGGCATGGATCTCCTCACTGGGAACAGTTGGCGAGAGCGCGACCATGCGTTCCATGGTGCAGCGGGTGGACGGCAGCGATCAGGCACTGGTTGAGGTGAAGGCGGTCGATTCTTCCTATCCGCTCTTTGGCGAGCTGGTGGCTGAACCGGCGCTCGACCATGCGGCGATGTTGGGTGAGGCGAACGGGGGCTTTGGCGCGGTCGCGCCTGCGCTGCTGCTTGATCGCCTTGGCATAGCAGTCGGCGATGAGATTACGCTCGGCAAGAGCCGTTTCCAGATCCGCGGGGAACTCATCACCGAGCCAGACTCCGTTTCGGAAAGCTTCGGTTTTGCGCCTCGCCTGCTGGTCTCGATGGAGGGTCTGCGCGCTGCGGGCCTCATCCAGCCGGGAAGTCTCGTCCAATATTCCTACAAGGTGCGGTTTGATACACCACGCTCCGGCAGCCAGCTCGAAGCGTTGCGCGATGAAGCATCCGAACGCTTCCCGCTAGCCGGCTGGAACGTGCGCACCTACGACAATGCGGCCCCTGCCCTATCGTCCAATGTCGAACGCTTTTCGCAGTTTCTGACGCTGGTGGGTCTGACGGCGCTGGTTGTGGGCGGCGTTGGTGTCGCCAATGCCGTGCGCTCGTACCTCGAATCGAAACGGGCGGTGATCGCGACCTTCAAGAGCCTTGGTGCTTCCGGCAACTTCGTCGTTATCGTCTATCTCACCCAGATCATGCTGATCGCGCTGATCGGCATCGCCGTTGGCCTCGTCCTTGGCGCACTGATGCCGTTTGCCGCGCGGACTGCCTTGCAGCAGCTGCTGCCAATCTCGAATGAAGTGGGCTTCTATCCCGGCGCGCTGGCGCTGGCCGCCGTATTCGGTGTGCTGACCACGTTGGTGTTTGCGCTTCTGCCATTGGGCCGCGCACGGGATGTGCCGGCGACTGCGCTTTTCCGTGAGCTCGGCTTCGATGCCAAGGGATGGCCGCGCCGTTCTTATGTAATCGCGGCGCTGGTCATTGCCGTTGCGCTCGCAGGGCTCGCCATCTTCCATGCGGAAGAGCGGCGAATTGCCGTCATCTTCGTTGTCTCGGCCATTGGCGCGTTCATCGTGCTGCGGCTCGTCGGTTCCGGCGTGCAGATGCTTGCGCGGCGCGCGCCACGCGTGCGATCCACAGCGCTCAGGCTCGCGATCGGCAACATCCATCGGCCGGGCGCACTCACGACTTCCGTCGTGGTTTCGCTCGGACTGGGGCTGACACTGCTGGCAACGCTTGCCCTCATCGACGGAAACCTCCGCCGCCAGATCGCTGGGAACCTGCCCGAGGTTGCACCGAACTTCTTCTTCGTCGACATCCAGCCGCACGAAGTGGAAGATTTCAGTACGCTCGTGCAACGGGAGCTGCCGGGCGATCTCATCCGCGTTCCCATGCTGCGCGGCCGCATCACGGCGCTCAACGGTGTCGACGTGAAGGAGCTGAATGTTCCGCCGGAAGGCGAATGGGTGCTGCGCGGCGATCGGGGTATCACCTACTCCGCGACGAAGCCGGAGAACTCAACCGTTGTGGAAGGCGAGTGGTGGCCGGAAGATTACAGCGGCGAGCCGCTGGTCTCGTTCTCGGCGGAAGAGGCCCGTGAACTCGGCATCAAGATCGGCGATACGCTAACGGTCAATGTTCTAGGCCGGAGTGTCAACGCGAAGATTGCCAACTTCCGGCAGGTGGAGTGGGAAACGCTGGCGATGAATTTCGTCATGGTCTTCTCGCCCAACACGTTCGCCGGCGCGCCCCATGCGTGGCTGGCGACGCTGACCGCGCCTGATGCAAAGCCCGCGGATGAATCGCGGGCACTCAACGCAGTCACCCGGGCCTTCCCGACCATCACCTCGGTGCGCGTGAAGGATGCGCTGGACGTGGTCAACGATCTCGTCAGCCAGCTTTCCACAGCGATCCGGGCGGCGGCGTCCGTGGCGCTTATCGCGTCGGTGCTGGTGCTGTCGGGCGCGCTTGCCGCCGGCAACAAGGCGCGTGTGCATGATGCCGTGGTGCTCAAGACCCTTGGAGCCACCCGCAGAACCCTGATTCGGGCCTTTGCCTATGAATACATGCTGATCGGGCTTGCGACCGCGGTGTTCGGGCTCGCGGCCGGAGCCGTTGCCTCCTGGTACGTGGTGTCGCGGATCATGAAGCTGCCGTGGTTGCTGTTGCCCGAAGTTGCACTTGCCACGGTCCTGACCGCACTCATCCTTACGGTGGCTTTCGGCCTCATAGGCACATGGCGGGTGCTAGGACACAAGGCAGCTCCGGTGCTACGAAACCTGTAACTTGCGGGACATTGTCCCCACAGATGGCTCGCTAAGCTGCCGGATACAATTCGGCGTTACATCGAGATAAGGTCTTGTTCTCGCCGGCAAGTAACATCATATTTCAGGTACGCAAAGCTGGGCTTCCGCCAGCGGCGTTCGGCTGACGAGCCGTCACCCGACGGAAGGAATAGCAAAGAAGAGGAACACATGGCAGACCTTCGCAATTATCAGGCTCGCATGGCGACCGGCGCCCGGGCCGACGCGGCCATAGACGAGGGCCTACGCGCCTATATGATCCGCGTTTACAACCTCATGGCTATCGGCCTCGCCATCACTGGTGTTGCCGCCCTGGCTGCATTCAATTTCGCATTCGTTGACGGACAGCTAACCGCGTTCGGCCAGGCGATCTACCTCAGCCCGCTGCGCTGGGTAGTGATCCTTGCTCCGGTTGCGCTGGTGTTCTTCATGAGCTTCCGCATCGACAAGCTGAGCGTATCGGCTGCGCAGACGACCTTCTGGATCTATGCCGCGCTGATGGGCCTCTCGCTGTCGACGGTGTTCCTGGTCTACACCGGTGAAAGCATCACCCGCACGTTCTTCATCACGGCGGCTTCGTTCGGCGCGCTCTCGCTTTACGGTTACACCACGAAGCGTGACCTGTCCGGCATGGGCTCGTTCCTGATCATGGGCCTGTTCGGCCTGATCATCGCCTCGCTCGTGAACATGTTCCTGGGCTCATCGGCCCTCCAGTTCGCGATCTCGGTGATCGGCGTGCTGATCTTCGCTGGCCTTACCGCCTACGACACGCAGCAGATCAAGGAAATGTACTACGAAGGCGACAGCACCCTGGTTGCAGGCCGCAAGGCCATCATGGGCGCCCTGCGTCTCTACCTCGACTTCATCAACCTGTTCATGTTCATGCTCCAGTTCCTGGGCAGCAACCGCGAATAGTCAACAGGTACACGGAAACGAAAAAGGCGGTCTTCGGGCCGCCTTTTTTGTTGGCTCGATTGCGCCTCGCACGGCAGGGTTACTGAACGCTTTTTCGCTCCTCTTATAGCGCCTACTGGAGCCCTCGCCCTTCGACGAGCTCAGGATGAGGCTGGAGTGACTGTCACCTCGCTCCTGTGCGAGGCGGTCTGTGCCAGCTCCCAATGGCAGGCCAACCGCGAAAAAGAAAAAGCCCCGCTCCGGAGAGCAGGGCTTTTCAACTCGATACCAGGCTGGCCGGTATTAGCTCAGCACGTGTTTCAGCGTCGTGAGGTGTCCAAGGAACTCCTCAGCCTTTGTCCGTGCCTCGTGGTCGAGGTTGCTGTCGATCTCGGTACGCAGCTCAGCGATACGACGCTGAAGGGCGGCCTTGTCGAAATCTTCCACGGTGCTGGCCGACTCAGCGAGCAACCGGCAGGTTTCCGGCGTGATGTCGGCGAAGCCGCCGAGCACGACGAAGCGAACGGTCTCGCCGCTTGCACGCTTGACCGTAACCAGACCCGGCTTGATCGTCGTCATGGTTGGTGCATGGCCCGCCATGACCGTCATCTCGCCCTCAGTCGCTGAGATAACAACCTGCTGAACTTCCTCGGAAATGAGGAGACGCTCAGGGGAGACCAGTTCAAAGTTGAAGTTTTGGGCCATATGTCGCTAGCAAACAGGGAACGGCAGCTGCGTGATCACACTGCGTCTGCCGTCCGTCTATCCGCTACTCCCTAACGCTAGTCGCTGATGGATCAGGCTGCTTCCGCTGCCAGACGCTGAGCCTTCTCGATCGCATCCTCAATGGTGCCGACCATGTAGAAAGCAGCTTCCGGCAGGTGGTCGTAGTCGCCATTCACCAGGCCCTTGAAGCCCTTGATGGTGTCCTGGAGATCAACGAGCTTGCCCGGTGAACCGGTGAACACCTCAGCAACGAAGAACGGCTGCGAAAGGAAGCGTTCGATCTTACGAGCGCGAGCAACGGTGAGCTTGTCTTCTTCAGACAGCTCGTCCATGCCCAGGATCGCGATGATGTCCTGCAGCGACTTGTAGCGCTGAAGCGTCGACTGAACCGCACGGGCCACCGAGTAGTGTTCTTCACCGACGATCATCGGGTCAAGCATACGCGAGGTGGAGTCGAGCGGATCCACTGCCGGGTAGATACCCTTTTCAGCGATCGAGCGGTTAAGCGTCGTGGTTGCGTCCAGGTGGGCGAACGACGTAGCCGGCGCAGGGTCGGTCAAGTCGTCGGCGGGAACGTAAATGGCCTGAACCGAGGTGATCGAACCCTTGGTCGTGGTCGTGATGCGTTCCTGCAGGGCGCCCATGTCGGTTGCCAGCGTCGGCTGATAACCCACAGCGGAAGGAATACGGCCCAGCAGAGCCGACACTTCCGAACCTGCCTGCGTGAAGCGGAAGATGTTGTCCACGAAGAACAGAACGTCCTGGCCCTCGTCGCGGAAGTACTCAGCCAGCGTCAGACCGGTCAGAGCAACGCGAGCGCGAGCACCCGGAGGCTCGTTCATCTGGCCGTAAACGAGAGCGGCCTTGGAGCCTTCGCCACCACCGTGCTTGTTCACGCCGGATTCGATGAACTCGTGGTAGAGGTCGTTACCCTCACGGGTACGCTCACCAACGCCAGCGAACACCGAGTAACCACCGTGCGCCTTAGCGATGTTGTTGATCAGTTCCTGGATCAGAACCGTCTTACCCACGCCGGCACCGCCGAACAGGCCGATCTTACCACCCTTGGCGTAAGGAGCCAGAAGGTCGAGAACCTTGATGCCCGTGACCAGGATCTCGGCTTCCGTCGACTGCTCGACGTATTCCGGAGCCGGCTGGTGGATGCCGCGGGTCTGCGTTGCGGTGATCGGACCAGCTTCGTCAACCGGCTCACCAATCACGTTGATGATGCGGCCGAGCATTTCTGGGCCAACCGGAACGCTGATGGCCGAACCCGTGTCGCGCACTGCCTGACCACGGACCAGACCATCGGTCGAGTCCATGGCGATGCAGCGTACGGTGTGCTCGCCAAGATGCTGTGCAACCTCGAGAACCAGGCGCGTGCCCTGGTTGTCGGTCTCAAGGGCGTTCAGGATTGCAGGCAGATGGTCACGGAACTGGACGTCCACCACCGCGCCGATAACCTGCGTGATGTTTCCAACCGCTCCACCGGCCGCGACTTCCGCAGTCCCTGTCGCTGCTTTAGCCATTCGTTGTACCTCTTCGATCCGTTAGAGCGCTTCCGCGCCCGAAATGATTTCGATCAGTTCCTTGGTGATCTGGGCCTGACGCTGGCGGTTGTAGGTGATGGTCAACTTGTTGATCATCTCACCTGCGTTGCGCGTTGCGTTGTCCATGGCGCTCATCTTGGCGCCCATCTCACCAGCTACGTTCTCGAGCAGAGCGCGGAAAATCTGAACCGCGATGTTGCGCGGGATCAGGTCTTCCAGGATTGCCCCGGCGTCGGGTTCGTATTCGTAAACCGCGCCCGTATCCACAACGGTCACGTCAGCCGGAACTGCTGCAGGAATGATCTGCTTTGCAGTCGGGATCTGGCTGATGACGGACTTGAACTGCGAATAGAACAGCGTGCAAACGTCAAACTCACCGCGCTCGAACGAACCGATCACCTTGGCAGCGATCTCGTTCGCATTGGCAAATCCAATCTGCTTCACCTCGCGAAGCTCAACCCGATCGGAGATCAGATTGGGGAATTCGCGGCGGAGAATGTCATAACCCTTGCGGCCTACGCAAAAGATCTTGACCTGCTTGCCCTTCGCCAGAAGCTCGCGAGTGTGATCACGCGCAAGCCTGGCGATCTGGCTGTTGAAGCTGCCACACAGACCACGTTCGGCCGTGCAGACGACGAGCAGATGCACGTCGTCCTTTCCCGTCCCCCGCATCAGCGCGGGGGCGTCGTCACCTGAAATGGACGCGGTGACATTGGCTAGCACCGCACCCATGCGTTCAGCATAGGGACGAGCAGCCTCGGCCGCTTCCTGAGCACGACGCAGCTTCGCCGCGGCGACCATCTGCATCGCCTTGGTGATCTTCTGCGTCGCCTTAACGGAGGCGATCCGGTTGCGTAAGTCCTTGAGTGAAGCCATGCCCGCTCAGTCCTTAGGCGAAGTTCTTCGCGAAGGTTTCAATCTCGTTCTTCAGGCGGCCACGGAGGTCGTCAGAAAGAGCCTTCTCCTTGCGGATTGCCTCGAGGATCGAGCCTTCAGCGCGCAGGTGGTTCAGCAGACCCTGCTCGAAGCGAGCAACGTCCTTGACCGCCAGCTTGTCGAGGGAGCCCTGCACACCTGCGAAGATCACAGCAACCTGCTCTTCGGTCTTCAGCGGCGAGAACTGCGGCTGCTTCAGGAGCTCGGTCAGACGTGCACCGCGGTTCAGCAGGCGCTGCGTTGCAGCGTCAAGGTCCGAACCGAACTGCGCGAACGCAGCCATTTCACGGTACTGAGCCAGCTCACCCTTGATGGAGCCTGCAACCTGCTTCATGGCCTTGACCTGAGCGGCAGAACCCACGCGGGAAACCGACAGACCAACGTTCACAGCCGGGCGGATACCCTGGAAGAACAGGTTGGTTTCGAGGAACACCTGACCGTCGGTGATCGAGATCACGTTGGTCGGGATGTAGGCCGAAACGTCGTTTGCCTGGGTTTCGATAACCGGCAGAGCGGTCAGCGAGCCAGCGCCCAGCTCGTCGTTCATCTTGGCCGCACGTTCCAGCAGACGGGAGTGCAGGTAGAAAACGTCACCCGGGTAAGCTTCGCGGCCTGGCGGACGACGGAGCAGCAGGGACATCTGACGGTAGGACACGGCCTGCTTGGACAGGTCGTCGTATGCGATCACGGCATGCTTGCCGTTGTCGCGGAAGTATTCGCCCATCGCGCAGCCTGCGAACGGTGCAAGGAACTGCATCGGAGCAGGATCGGAAGCCGTAGCAGCGATAACGATCGAGTACTCAAGAGCGCCACGCTCTTCGAGAACCTTCACGAACTGTGCAACGGTGGAGCGCTTCTGACCAACAGCGACGTAGACGCAGTAGAGCTTCTGGCTCTCGTCATCGCCCTGGTTCAGCGGCTTCTGGTTGAGGAAGGTGTCGAGGATGATCGCGGTCTTGCCGGTCTGGCGGTCACCGATGATCAGCTCGCGCTGGCCGCGGCCAATCGGGATCAGGGCGTCGATTGCCTTGAGGCCGGTGGACATCGGCTCGTGAACCGACTTGCGGGGGATGATGCCCGGAGCCTTCACGTCAACGCGGCGGCGTTCCTTGGCGTTGATCGGGCCCTTGCCGTCGATCGGGTTGCCGAGACCGTCGACCACGCGGCCGAGCAGCTCCGGACCAACCGGAACGTCAACGATGGCGCCCGTACGCTTGACGGTGTCGCCTTCCTTGATGTCGCGGTCGTTACCGAAGATCACGACGCCGACGTTGTCGACTTCGAGGTTCAGCGCCATACCGCGGATACCACCGGGGAATTCGACCATTTCACCAGCCTGGACGTTGTCCAGACCGTAAACGCGGGCAATACCGTCACCGACGGAAAGCACCTGGCCTACTTCAGAGACCTCGGCCTCCGCCCCGAAATTCTTAATCTGATCCTTGAGGATTGCGGAAATTTCCGCAGCGCGGATATCCATCAGCCGACCTCTTTCAGTGCAACCTTGAGAGAATTAAGTTTTGTCTTGAGCGACGTATCGATCTGGCGGGAGCCAACCCGAACGACGAGACCGCCGAGCAGAGAAGGATCAACCGTCACCTTAACGGTGACATCCTTGCCAACCAAATCGTTCAGCGCGGCCTTGAGGGCCTGCTCCTGATCGGCTGTCAAAGCATGGGCAGCAGTCACTTCCGCCGTCGCCTCGCCACGGGCATCGGCAGCAATCTCGCGAAATGCGCGGATCATCTGGGGCACAGCGAACAGACGCCTGTTCTGGGCCACAACTCGAAGAAAATTACCTGTGAGGCCACCGATCTTCGCACCATCAAGTACGGCGCCGATCGCCTTCTGTTGCTCTTCCGAAGAAAAGACAGGGCTTTCAATCAGGCGTCTCAGATCAGCACTGCCTTCAAGCAATGCCTCAAAGCGACCCAGATCCTTCTCGGTCGCGGAGGTTGCGCCTGCTTCTTCGGCCAACTCGAAGAGCGAGCGTGCATAACGCGCTGCCACCCCGGAGACCATTGAGCCAGTTTGTGCCACGGTCCTACTCACAGCTTTAGGTCGCGAGATCGGACGCTAGAGTTTTGGAAACTCGGGCTAATCCCAGACCTTGTTGAAATCCTTATGGCGCTTAGGCTTGGAGAAGCCAAAGCTTAGAGCCGTGAGCCGTCTAGCACAGGCTTTCTCGACTCGCAACATATCGAAACCGCAACTTTTTGGCAGGTTTGTCGCATCCCCGCCGATAGGGTTGTTATGCTTAAGGAATAATCCCGAAGGCATAGACGAGCGGCAGGGCAGCCATGGCTGCCGAAACCAGCAACCGCCCGAAATTCCTGAGAGTTAGCGCCCTGTCAAAGAGGGCTGAGAGAATCCGCCCGATGGCGGCCACGGCCCATCCGAAACCCAGCGCCATATAGACCCAAGGCTGGGCAAAAAGAATCGCCGCGATTCCGATGCCGACATAAAAGCCGCCGAGTTGCGCGCGCGATTCTGCCAGCGCCTCAGGATGTTGCGCAACGTCGCTTCGGCCAAGAGCAGTGAGCCGCAGACGTGGCGTCAACATCGCGACAAGGCCGATAAAGATAGTCACGAGCGCGGAAGCCCATGCCAGCCATTCGCCTTGGCTATAGGGCCAGGGGAAAGCAAACTCCATTTTCACCTCTTCAATGGTTGGCGGGCGTATAGCGCTTTTGAACGCCTCACGCCATGACGGCAAAGACACATCCGCGATGTTTAAAGGAAGCTCTGCGGGTCGATGTCGACCTGCACACGTATACTTCCGCGAGGCTTTGGACCCTTGGCGAGCCAGGCGCGGATGTAGGACTGGATGTCCGACCGACGGGAAGCGCTGACGAGGAGCCTGAAGCGATAACGTCCTGCAACGAGGGCCATCGGCGCTTCTGCCGGACCAAGGACGTCGATCTCGGATGCGTGGGTCGCCGCCCGCCGGAGTTCACGGGCGTAGCCTTCCGCCTCGGGCTTGGTGGAAGCGCTGATGATGATCGAAGCCAGGCGGCCGAAGGGCGGAAGGCCGGATTGACGGCGTTCCTGCACCTCGCGCTCGTAGAACGCTTCCGCATCGCCCGAGACGAGCGCCTTCATCACCGGATGTTCCGGCTGATAGGTCTGGATCAAGCCCTTACTTTTCAGGCCCGTACGACCCGCGCGGCCGGTCACCTGATGCAGGAGCTGGAACGTTCGTTCCGCAGCGCGGGGGTCACCGTTGGTGAGGCCAAGATCAGCGTCGACGATTCCAACGAGCGTCATGCCGGGGAAGTTGTGGCCCTTGGCGACCAACTGGGTGCCCACGACAATGTCGGCTTCACCATTGGCAATGGCCTCCAGCTCCAGCCGCAGGCGCTTCACGCCGCCCAAAAGGTCTGACGAGAGGATGATCGTGCGAGCATCCGGAAAATGCTGGTCGATCTCTTCCGCGATTCGCTCCACACCGGGACCGCAGGGGACGAGGTGGTCGAGCGTCCCGCATTCCGGGCAGGCATCCGGCTGCGGCTCGTGGTGGCCGCAATGGTGGCAGACGAGCTGTTTCCTGAAGCGGTGCTCGACCAGCCAGCTCGAACAGTTGTCACACTGGAAGCGGTGACCGCAGACACGGCAAAGCGTCAGCGGAGCATAGCCGCGACGGTTGAGGAACAGGAGCGACTGCTCCTTGCGGTCGAGCGTTTGCGAGATCGCCTCGATCAGCGCAGGCGAGATGAAGCCGCCGGGTCGCGGAGGCGAGCGGCGCATGTCGAGGGCCGCGATGTCGGGCATGGCCGCCTGTGCAAAGCGGACGGGCAGCACGAGCCGCTCGTACCTGCCCTGCTCCGCATTAACCCGGCTTTCGAGCGAGGGCGTTGCCGAGGCGAGGACTACGGGAAAGTTGCCGATTCGCGCGCGCACCACGCTCATGTCGCGGGCGTTATAGAAGACGCGGTCTTCCTGTTTGTAGGCAGGATCGTGCTCTTCATCGACCACGATGAGGCCCAGTTCGTTGAACGGCAGGAAAAGTGCGGAGCGAGCACCCGCCACCACGCGCACCTGCCCCTCGGCTACCTGCCGCCAGACCTTTTCACGCTTGCGCGGAGCAAGATCCGAGTGCCATTCAGCGGGCTTCGCGCCGAACCGATCATGGAAGCGGTCGAGGAAGGCCTGCGTCAGCGCAATTTCAGGCAGCAGGATCAGGACCTGCTTGCCCTGCTCAAGCGCTGCGGCCACCGCCTCGAAATAGACCTCCGTCTTGCCGGAGCCGGTAACACCGTCGATCAGCGTCGCGCTGAAGCTGCTTTCCGCGATCTTTTCCCGAAGGCGGTCGGCGACGCTCTGCTGCTCGGGTGTAAGCTGCCCCTTACCGAAGGTGGGATCCGGCATTGCAACGATGGGTCGCGCGGCGATTTCAACGTGCTCGAACACGCCTTGGGAAATCAGACCGTCGATGACGGACGATGAAACACCGGCGGCATGGGCAAGGCCGGAGCGGGTCCATGCCTGTCCATCACCTGCGTATTCCAGCACGCGTTTGCGTGCCGGGGTCAGCCGGTCAGGCTGAAGGTCGGTCAGCACCAGACCTTCGGTCATGGGTTCCGGATCGAAGGCGGCAGGAGCACGAAGCGCCATGCGGGCGACCATGCCGGGCGGGGAAAGCGTGTAATTCGCCACCCAATCAACGAATCGGCGCATCTCTTCCGGTAGCGGCGGACAGTCGAACGCGTGGCAGATCTTGCGCAGCTTCGAAGCCGCCACCTGCTCTCCCGGACCGTCCCAAACCACGCCCGCGACCTCGCGCGGGCCCAAGGGCACGCGCACGATCGATCCCGGCTCCACATGCATGCCAATGGGTACCCCATAGGAGTAGGGGCGCTCCGCAGGCATGGGGACCATCACAGGAACAACGCGTTCTACGTTCGATTCTAGACTCATTGGGCGTGACCTTGCCGGATTCTTGGATTAGAGCAAGGCCAAGTTTCCATTCCCGCGCAAATCACCGAACCGGCGATGGAAGACCGGTAAAGTTCAGGAGAAAATCGATGAAGTTTTTTGTCGACACCGCAGACGTCAACGACATTCGTGAGCTGAATGACTATGGCTTTCTGGATGGCGTGACGACCAACCCGTCCCTCATCATGAAGGCCGGACGGCCGATGCTCGAAGTCATCAAGGAGATCTGCGAGGTCGTTAAGGGCCCGGTTTCCGCCGAAGTGACCGCGACCGAATACGCGGAAATGATGCGCGAGGCCGACATTCTTTCCAAGCTCGGCGACAACATTGCCATCAAAGTGCCGCTCACGCTCGACGGCCTCAAGGCCTGCAAGGCGCTCACCGGCGACGGCCGCATGGTCAACGTGACGCTCTGCTTCTCGGCCAACCAGGCGCTGCTCGCAGCCAAGGCAGGCGCGACATTCATTTCGCCGTTCATCGGTCGTCTCGATGACATCAACATCGATGGCATGCAACTGATCGCCGACATCCGGACGATCTACGACAACTACGACTTCAAGACCGAGATCCTGGCTGCCTCGATCCGCTCGGCCAACCACGTCAGGGAAGCTGCCCTGATCGGCGCCGACGTCGCGACCGTTCCGCCGGCAGTGCTGAAGGATCTCGTGAAGCATCCGCTTACCGACAAAGGACTTTCGGCATTCCTCGCCGACTGGGCCAAGACCGGCCAGAAGATCGGCTGAGTTCAGGCATTATAGGTACGAAAAAGGCTCCCCTCGCGGAGCCTTTTTCATTTGCAGGAACGGAATTCTGCGTCCGCATCCTGCGCCAGCACCTCCACTGCATGGCGCTGGAGCTGCGAGGCGACTTCGGCGGGCTCACCATCGCCGATGGCGGCGGGTGCGATCGGCTTGCCGACGACGATGTCGAAGCTTCGCCCCTTCTTGTTCAAGAGCTCGTGGAAGAGCGTCATGTCTCTCAGCTCGGTCGAGTGCTTCGACAGGAAATAGAACAGGCCAGAGTTGCGCGCCGTAAGCTTTACCGGAACGATCGGCACTTCATAGCGGCGGGCAAGAGCTACGACGGATGGCTGCCATGGCCGTTCGGTGAGCTTGTCCTCATGCCAGTAGGCGATACGGCCTGACGGGAAAAGGATCACGGCCTTCTCCTCGGTGAAAGCCTTGGCAGTCATGGCGAGCGTGTCGCGGCTCTTGGCGTGGGACTTCTCCCCTGCCCGCCACTCCACCGGGATGATGAGATCGCGGAAGCGCGGATTGACCCGCAGTGCGTCGCGATTGGCGAAGATCGCCATGTCGGGGCGCAAACCCTTCATCAGATCAAAGATCGCTATTCCGTCGGCGATGCCCGTCGGATGCGTGGGCGCGAGGATGAAACAGCCGCTGCGCGGGATATTCTCGGTACCGCGAACGGAGACATTGAGCGACAGAAGCTCGCTCAGGTAGGACATGGCGTCCCAGCCGGAGAGTTCGGCAATTTCGTCGGCCATGCCGATCGCTTGCCGGTAGTGCAGGAAACGGTAAAGCAGCGGGCGGAGGACAGGCCAGGCAGGGTGCTTCGAGAGGTGGATCGTACGTTCGGAGATCAGCTGGTCGACGATGTGTGGCTCACCGTCCTGCACTTCACGCTTCAGGATGCGTCCTCCAAGACCCCCTGCGACCGACAGTATCGTCGTTTGCAAATCCATAAGGAGGCACTCCGTTCAAGCCTGCTGACCAACTCGATCAATTCTGCCGGACCAACTTGGTTCCTGCCAGAGGAACTAAGCCAATCCGGTACTGCTACCTGAAACTCAAAACGCCCAAACTCGATACTGCGCCAACTACCCTTTGTGCCTAGACCAGTTCAGACTTTCACAGAAACTCTGAACTGCGCTGACTCTTTGCTTTCTCGCGGTTCCGGACGGAAAACCGGTTTCCACTTTTCCTGGAACCGCTCTAAGCCGCCCAGTTCTGAAACCAGTTTATTGCCCGCTCACCCGCACAAAATCCTGCGCGAGTGACAGCCTGATGAACTCCGCCAGCTCGCGAGCTGCGCGGTTCTCGGCATCCCGTTCCGCCCGAAGAACGGCAAACTCCTGCCGCGGTCGGTCGAAGGAGGCCGTCGCCTGCTGGTTGCCGGTTGCGACCGTCTTGCCGGTTGCTGCATCGACCAGCGTATAGCGGCCGGTCAGTTGCACGCTGCCGGCAGTCGGCTCATCCACTCCGCCAGACTGAACCTGAACTGAGGAAAACACCGATCGGGTCACATTGAGGGTGAGCCTGTAGGCCGGGTTGGCCGGTTGTCCCGCGCCGCCGTTCATCAGGAAGATCAGGTGATTGCGAACCTCCTGCGCGTAGCGGGTGTTCACCTCGGCAATGCTGACGGAAGGCAGGGCCGAGTTTTGCTCACCAAATGTGGTGGACGTGGTTGCAAGCATGGGCCTTACCGTGCAGCCCCCGACGAGGGCTGCAGCAAGTATCAAGCCGGCAATAGCCGAGGCGCGGACTTTGGGATGCACGGGGCCTCCTAGACAACCACGTTGACGATGCGCTGGGGTACGACGATGATTTTGCGCGGCGCACCACCATTCAATGCACTCTGAACAAAATCAAGGGCCAGCACAGCCTGTTCAACCGCAGCTTGGTCTGCATTGCGGGCGATTGTCAAATCTCCGCGCTTCTTTCCGTTGATCTGGACAGGCAGAACCACCTCGTCATCCACAACAAGACGCGCGTCGAATTCCGGCCAGGCAGCTGCCGCAACCAATCCCTCGCCACCGATCTGCGTCCAGCACTCTTCCGCCAGGTGCGGCATGAAGGGCGCGATGATCTGGATCAGGATCTCAACGGCCTCGCGGGCTGCGCCACGGACGTCTTCCGAAGAGGTGTCGGAGACCGAGGCAAACTGGCCCTGCAGCATGTTCGCGAAGGAATGCATGTGAGCGATCGCGCGGTTGAAGGCGAGGCTTTCGATCGCTTCGCTCACCATCTTCAGCGTCTTGTGGGCGGACTTGGAGATCGCCGCTGCTTCGCCCTCGTAGGCGGACTTGGCAGCTACGCCGGAGATCGCCGGAAGCACATCGGTCACCAGGCGCCAGACGCGCTGGATGAAGCGATGGGCGCCAGCTGCGCCGTCGTCGGTCCACTCCACATCGCGCTCGGGCGGCGAATCGGAGAGCATGTACCAGCGCGCCGTATCGGCACCGAAGGAATCGATGATGTCTTCGGGGCTGACGGTGTTCTTCTTGGACTTCGACATCTTCTCCAGCGCGCCGATCGAGGCCGGCTTGCCGGTTGCGATCTCGAAGGCCTTGCGGGATGCGTCAGCGCCCTCGATGCGGACCTCGTTCGGAGCCAGCCAGTGGCCGTCTTCCGACTTGTAGGTCTCATGCACGACCATGCCCTGGGTGAACAGGCCCTTGAACGGCTCGTCTATATCCAGATGGCCAGCCTTGCGCATCGCGCGGGTGAAGAAGCGCGAATAGAGCAGGTGCAGGATCGCGTGCTCGATACCGCCGATGTACTGGTCGACCGGCAGCCAACGGTTTGCGACGTCCGGCACGGTGGGGTTTTCGGCATGGGGAGCCGTGAAGCGGGCGAAGTACCAGGACGAATCCACGAAGGTGTCCATGGTGTCCGTCTCGCGGGTCGCATCGCCGCCGCACTTGGGGCACTTAACGTGCTTCCAGGTCGCGTGACGGTCGAGCGGGTTGCCCGGCTGGTCGAAGGTGACATCGTCCGGCAGCTTGACCGGCAGATCCGACTTCGGCGTGGGCTGAATGCCGCACTCCTTGCAGTGGATCATCGGGATCGGGCAGCCCCAGTAGCGCTGGCGCGAAATGCCCCAGTCCCGCAGGCGGAAGTTGACCTTGCGCTCGCCGACGGGCGCGCCGTTCAGCTGCTGCTGCGCCAGACGCGATGCCACTTCCTCGAAGGCTTCCCGGTTCGGCATGCCGTCCAGGAAGCGCGAGTTGATCATCACGCCATCGTCCGTGTAGGCCTCGTCGCCGATCTCGAAGGTAGCGGCGTCCGCGCCTTCCGGCATGACGACAGGAACGACCGGCAGGTCGTACTTGCGCGCGAATTCCAGGTCGCGCTCGTCGCCCGACGGGCAGCCGAAGATCGCGCCCGTGCCGTAGTCCATCAGCACGAAGTTTGCGACGTAGACCGGCAGCGTCCACTCCGGATCAAAGGGGTGACGGACGCGGATGCCCGTGTCGAAACCCTTCTTCTCCTGCGTCTCGAGGACGGCGACGGAGGTTCCCGCGCGACGGCACTCTTCCTGGAAGGCAGCCAGTGCCGGATTGTTTTCCGCAGCCTTCTTGGCCAGCGGATGGTCGGCTGCGATCGCCATGAAGGACGCACCGAAAATCGTGTCCGGACGCGTCGTGTAGATCTTCAGCTCGGTCTCGCCTTCCGGCGCAGTCTCCTGCACCAGCTCCCAGCGAACCAGCAGGCCCTCGGAACGGCCGATCCAGTTGCGCTGCATGAGGCGCACCTTCTCCGGCCACTGGTCGAGGCCGTCGATCGCCTGCAGCAGATCCTCGGCATAGTCCGTGATGCGGAAGAACCACTGGGCCAGCTCGCGCTGCTCAACCAGAGCGCCCGAACGCCAGCCGCGGCCGTCGATCACCTGCTCGTTGGCGAGCACGGTGTTGTCGACCGGGTCCCAGTTCACCTTCGACGTCTTGCGGGTGATCAGACCCTTTTCGTAGAAGTCGATGAACAGCATCTGCTGACGGTGGTAATAGTCCACGTCGCAGGTGGCGAACTCACGGCTCCAGTCGAGCGAGAGGCCCATCATCTTCAGCTGATCGCGCATTACCGCGATGTTCTGATAGGTCCAGTCCTTAGGATGGACCTTGTTCTGCATCGCAGCGTTCTCGGCCGGCATGCCGAACGCATCCCAGCCCATCGGGTGCAGGACATTGAAGCCCTTGGCGCGCTTGTAGCGAGCCACCACGTCACCCATGGTGTAGTTACGCGTGTGGCCGATGTGAATGCGGCCAGACGGATAGGGGAACATCTCGAGGACGTAGTAGGTCGGACGGGGATCGTCGTTCGATGCCTCGAACAGACGGGCCTCCTCCCAAGCTTTCTGCCAGCGAGGTTCGGAAGTGCGGGGATTGTAACGTTCAGTTGCCATGCCGGGAATTTCCCATAAAAGGGACATCATGATTTTGGCGGACCTTCACCACGGTTTGCCGCACTCGTCAACACCGGCACTCAAAAAGGGTGCCGTAGTCCTGAGCAAGATCCATGACCAATGTCACCGAAAATCTCCAAAAAGTGAAAGCCGAAATCGCGAAAGCAGCCCGCGAAGCGAGCCGCAATTCCGATGATGTGACACTGGTGGCGGTCTCAAAGACCTTCGATGCGGACGAGATCCGGCCAGCACTTGCCGCCGGCCAGCGCGTGTTTGGCGAGAACCGCGTTCAGGAAGCGCAGTCCAAGTGGCCGCAATTGCGCGAGGAGTTTTCGGGCATCGAACTGCACCTTATCGGCCCGCTGCAATCCAACAAGGCCAAGGAAGCAGTTGCCCTGTTCGATGTGATTGAGACGGTCGATCGTGAGAAGATTGCCGCAACACTTGCCGAAGAGATCAAGAAGCACGGCAAGCACCCTCGCCTCTACGTGCAGGTCAACACGGGGCTTGAGCCGCAGAAGGCGGGCATCGATCCGCGCGAAGCGGTTGCCTTCGTTAAGCGCTGCCGCGAGGTTCACGGGTTGGAAATCGAGGGGCTGATGTGCATCCCGCCCGTCGACGAGAATCCCGGTCCGCATTTCGCGCTGACGGAGAAGCTTGCGCGGGAGGCCGGTGTGGCGAAGCTTTCGATGGGCATGTCCGGCGACTACCCCATCGCAATCGCCTTCGGCGCGACGAGCGTGCGCGTCGGCTCGGCAATCTTTGGCCACCGCGACTACAGCGCGCAGTAGGTTCAAGCTCCTCGGCGTGCTGGTCTAACTCTTTGTTTTCTCGCGGTTCCGAACGGAAAACCGGTTCCCACTTTCCCTGGAACCACTCTAGTGCAGGATCAGCTCGCCGGTGACGTTCCGCCACTCACCGGGTGATATCAGCCGCTTGTGGGTGTAGACGACGGAATACAGCCTCCCCTCGATCTCCTTCTTCCAGAACTCGATGAACTGATGCAGCTCTGGAAATTTCGGCGCCAGGTCATAGTGCTGCCATATGAAGCTCTGCAGTAGATGGGGATGATCCGGCATGCGGTAGAGAAGCTCTGCCGTGATGAGGCCGTATCCTTGCAGCTGCAGTTCCAGGTCGCTCTTGTTGGTCGTCAAATCGCTCATGATGGTCCTGTAGTCTGTTAGAGCTTGAAGTAAATCATGACCGACAATCATTATCCTGACCAGTTCCAAATCGCCTTATTCCAGTAAATTCTGGTTTATTTACAAGCAGTTAGCATCCACCTTGCGCTAGTGCTGCCAAGCAGATGCATGGCTTGCGTTTGATCTTGCACAAAATGATAGTATTCGTTGACGACTATAGATGCTGCAGACACCCCAAAAACGGGCCAGCACTTCGGAGGAAGAGAGCCATGTCGGACACGCATATCCATAGAACCAAGCCAGAGTGGAAGGAGAACGCGCTTATCGATGCGCAGACATATGAAGCTTGGTATCAGGAGAGCGTAGAGAATCCAGATGCCTTCTGGGGTCAGCACGGACAACGGATCGACTGGTTCAAACCCTTCACGAAGGTCAAGAACACGTCATTTGACGGTAATGTCTCGATCAAATGGTTCGAGGACGGTGAGCTAAACGTCTCATACAACTGCCTTGACCGGCATCTGGAAAAGCGCGGCGATCAGGTTGCGATCCTGTGGGAGGGTGACAATCCGGCGGAAGACCGCAAGATCACCTATCGCGAACTGCATGCAGAAGTCTGCAAGCTCGCCAATGTGCTGAAAAGCCGGGGCGTGAAGAAGGGCGACCGCGTCACGATCTACATGCCGATGATCCCGGAAGCGGTGGCTGCCATGCTCGCCTGCACCCGCATCGGCGCGGTGCATTCGGTGGTGTTCGGTGGCTTCTCGCCGGATTCGCTCGCCGGACGCATCATCGACTGCAAGTCCGATTTCATCATCACGGCTGACCAGGGCCTGCGCGGCGGACGCGCGGTTCCGCTCAAGGAAAACGCCGACAAGGCGATCGCCATCGCGGAAAAGGCCGGCGCCAAGGTCAAGAACGTGCTGGTCGTGAAGCGCACGGGCGGAGAGATCAGCTGGGCGGACGGACGCGACCTTTGGTATCATGACGAGATGGCAGGCGCTTCGGCTGAATGCGAACCTGAACGCATGAACGCGGAAGACCCGCTGTTCATCCTCTACACTTCCGGCTCGACCGGTTCACCCAAGGGCGTGCTGCACACCACCGGCGGTTACCTCGTCTTCGCCTCGATGACGCATCAGTACGTCTTCGACTATCACGATGGCGACATCTACTGGTGCACGGCGGATGTCGGCTGGGTCACCGGCCATAGCTACATCGTCTACGGCCCACTCGCCAATGGCGCCACGTCGCTCGTCTTCGAGGGCGTGCCAAACTATCCGGACTCCTCGCGCTTCTGGCAGATCATCGACAAGCACCAGGTCAACATCTTCTACACCGCGCCGACCGCTATCCGCGCGCTGATGGGTGCTGGCGACGAGTATGTCACGAAGTCGTCGCGCAAGTCGCTGCGGCTCCTCGGTTCCGTTGGTGAGCCAATCAATCCGGAAGCCTGGGAATGGTATTACCGCGTGGTGGGCGAGGAGCGCTGCGCCATCGTGGACACCTGGTGGCAGACGGAAACCGGCGGCATCCTGATCACGCCGCTGCCGGGCGCAATCGACCTGAAGCCCGGATCGGCAACCAAGCCGTTCTTCGGCGTGAAGCCGCAGCTGGTCGATGGCGAAGGCAGCGTGATCGAGGGTGCCGGTTCCGGTAATCTCTGCATCATCGACTCCTGGCCGGGCCAGATGCGCACGGTCTACGGCGACCACGACCGCTTCGTGCAGACCTACTTCTCGACCTACAAGGGCAAATATTTTACGGGGGATGGTTGCCGCCGGGACGAAGACGGGTACTACTGGATTACCGGCCGCGTGGATGACGTGCTGAACGTCTCCGGCCATCGCATGGGCACGGCAGAGGTCGAGTCAGCGCTGGTATCGCATCCGAAGGTTTCGGAAGCCGCCGTTGTGGGCTACCCGCACGACGTCAAAGGCCAGGGCATCTACTGCTACGTGACGCTGATGGCTGGCGAAGCGCCGTCCGAAGAGCTGAAAAAGGAACTGGTCGCCCATGTGCGCAAGGAGATCGGCCCGATCGCCGCACCCGACAAGATCCAGTTCGCTCCGGGCCTGCCAAAGACCCGTTCCGGCAAGATCATGCGGCGTATCCTGCGCAAGATTGCCGAGGACAATTACACCGCGCTCGGCGATACCTCGACGCTTGCCGACCCTGCCGTGGTCAACGACCTCGTGGAAAACCGGCAGAACCGCCGGGCGTAAGATGAAAGCTTCGGAAGGGCCGCCATGGAGCGGCCCTTTTCTATTGTGCCGATCTCAACGGTCGATCCAGCGTCGGCAAATGGGGCTACTTTCGGCAAGCGAGCCCAGCTGGCTGAGAATATTTCGAACAACCTCCCGGCTCGGGCAGACATTTTCGCAAGGAATACCGTCTGAATCACCGTCAGCACGGGCATAGCCCGAGCACCACATTACAACGGCTTCATAGCAGCTCGACACGGCCTTGCAGCTCTGCCGCTGAGCCATCTGAAACTGTTCGGTGAAATCTTCGTTGGCTGCTCCCGGCTGTACCAGTGCAACGGTGAGGCCAATGGCAAGAGCCGCCGGCAATCCAGTTCCCCGCATCCTCATGGGCAAAGTATGGAAAAGCGCGGGTAGGAATGCAATCAATAATGCTGCTGCTTTCCATCAGATTTCGAAGCTTTTCAAGCAGCAAAGATAGTGCGATGTACGTCGCATCTAACTATCGGATGCAATCCCATGACAGTCACGATCCGCCCAGCAGAGGCTTCGGATATCGCCGTAATTACGGCGATCTACGCACACGCGGTCAACCACGGTACAGCAACATATGAGCTCGAGCCACCGAGCGAACAGGAGATGACAGCCCGCTACGAGGGGCTCGTTTCCATGGGCTATCCCTATCTGGTAGCCGAGCTTGATGGCGCTGTCGTCGGCTATGCCTATGCCGGGCCGTTTCGGACCCGCAAGGCCTATCGCTTCATGGTTGAGGATTCGATCTATCTCGCGCCCGACGTCCAGGGCCGCGGGATCGGCAAGCGTCTGCTCAAGGCGCTGATCGATGAGTGCACGCGCCTCGGCTTCCGGCAGTTTACGGCAGTGATCGGTGACGGTTCGCCCAAGAGTGCTTCCGTGAAGCTGCACGCGGCGCTTGGCTTCGAACATTCCGGTGTGCTCAAGGGCAGCGGCTACAAGTTTGGCCGCTGGCTGGATACGGTGTTCATGCAGCTCGAGATGAACAGCGGAGCGACAACCCAGCCCTCGCCCGACAGCTTGCCGGAGCGGATGTACGCAGACAAATAGTTTGCCGCTAGATTCCATGCCGTAGACCACACTGGTCGTCCAATGAGAAATCTTTATCCCCTTATCGAGGCATATTGGTCGGTTAAATTTTGCGATGATCGATTACCCATGGCGCAAGCCATGGTGTTCCCGTGATGAGCTCCTGCAGCTTCCGGAGCTACAGCCGCTTTAGTCGACAGCTTCAGGCCCGGACAACACCGATCTTCTTGTCGAAGATCCTCAAGACGCGGTCGAGATCCTGGCCCCGCTTCAGGATCAGGCCCGCGGCATTCACCACGCTGTACTCGCCCTGCTTGCGGGCGAGTTTCGGACACTTCACGATCTGAAACATTGGCGCTTCGCTGGCGCGGCGGTAGACCGAGAACAGGGCCTGATCCGGAAGGTGGTCGATTGCATAATCGCGCCACTCGCCTGCCGCGACCATGAACCCGTACAAGTTCAAAATTCGATCAAGCTCACGCCGACTGAATGTTACAGGCAGTTCCAGCTTTTCCTTGCGGTACTCCGCCAGCTTGACCAGCTTACTAGAACCTTTGGTTTCGTCACCATCGCCTGTGAACTCCGCCATGGCCTCAATCTCCCAGCTGAAAAGGTCCTTCAGGAAAGGTGGCGCAGCAGGACGAAAAAGACAAGGTGTTGCTATAAAGCCATCACGCGCGGGTAATAGTCTACAGATTTGGTGATCGTCCGCCTTAGTTTCGCCATGTTGTGCTCAAGCTGCCGCCTGAATTTAAAGCGAACCTCTGATCGTTGCCTGAGACGGTTCGATCCGGAAGCGGCCTCGTACCCCAAGCCCCCCCGCCCACGGGGCTGTGCCGGATCGAACCAACTCTCTTCAGGAAACGTTTTCCTTACAGATCCGACGACTTCACCAGCGCAAAAAAGCGCGCTGTGGTTCTACCAGTCTGCCTCGGTAGACTTCGCCGCGCCGAGGATCTCGCCCGGACGGCCGTCAGCGTCGACACGCTGCAGGAGGACGGCGCAACGTCCACCTTTTTTCTCCATCTCGTTTTTCGGGATTTCGATCCGCATGGCATCGCCGTGCCACATGCCGACGGTCTGAAAGCTCGTTACAATGTTGCGGTAATCCATCTGGCGACCGGCGTTCTGGCCGCGCTCGATTTCCACCACCCTCTCGGGCTGAAAATAGATGAGCACGATGTTGGCAGCGCCTGACACGGTCTCGCTCTTGTCGATCGAGATGAGGACGCTGCTGGGCGTGGATGAAATATCCACGCCGACGCTCAGTCCGCCCCGAAGAGCTGCCTTAGAAACCGCAGCTTCCACCTTGTCCCGTTCTGATCCGACAACATGGCCTGATCCGTCGATCACCAACTGTGGTGTATAGACCGAGCCGCCGAACACCTCGGCATAGGCCTGTTGGCGGTTGGTGTTCTCGGAGGTTGCGAGGGCGTCCTTCCAGCCAAGATAGTCCCAGTAGTCGATGTGATAGGCGAGCGCGACGACGTCATCCCGCTCAGCCAGATCGCGAAACAAGGCATCTGCGGGAGGACAGGAATTGCAGCCCTGGCTGGTGAAGAGCTCGATCACGGCGCGCGGTTTGTCCGCCGCGTTTGTCACTGCCACAGACCCCAGGAAAACGAACGCAGCCAATATGCCAGGAGCAAGCCCCCTATTTCCACGTTCGTTCATGCCTGCGCGATCCGGTTTAGTGGTGAGTGCAAAATTCTGAGCTTGTTCTACAGTCAGCCATCAGGCGATGCAAAGTCACGTTCAGGTGAGTTTCAACAGCTCACGCAAACTCTGCAATCACCGGGACGTGATCGGATGGACGCTCCCAGCCGCGCGCTTCGCGCAGCACCTCAACCTTGCCGAGAACAGGCGCGAGATTGGGTGAAGACCAGATGTGGTCCAGACGGCGGCCCTTGTCAGCGGCGTCCCAGTCACGCGCCCGATAGCTCCACCAGGTGTAGAGCTTTTCTGACGGAGGAATGTGCTGGCGCATCAGATCCACCCAGCCGCCCCTCGCCTGCACGCTCTTCAGGCCATCGGTCTCGATCGGCGTGTGGCTGACGATGTTCAGCAGGGCCTTATGTGACCAGACGTCGGTTTCAAGCGGCGCGATGTTGAGATCACCCACAAGGATCGTCGCCGTATCCGCCTCGGCGGAGGGGACAACCTGGTGCATCTCCTCCAGGAAATCGAGCTTATGCCGGAATTTCTGATTGATTTCAGGATCAGGCTCGTCGCCACCAGCCGGCACGTAGAAGTTGTGGATCACCACCTTGCGGCCAGCCACATTCACCGAGGTCGAGATGTGCCGGCAATCATCCTTTTCGCAGAAGGAGCGCTTTTCGACCAGATCGAGCTGGATACGCGAAACGGTTGCCACGCCGTGGTAACCCTTCTGGCCGTTGATCTGGACGTTGTAGCCAAGCTTCCGAAAGGCTGCCGTCGGAAACTGGTCGTCAGGGCACTTGGTCTCCTGAAGGCACAGCACATCCGGCTGGTGCTCCTCAAGGAACCGCTGGACAAGCGGCATGCGCAAGCGAACAGAGTTGATGTTCCAGGTAGCAACTTTCAGCGGCATTCAGAGAGATCCGGGTATGTCTGTTGGTTTGCAACTCCGGACGGAAAACCGGTACCCACTTTTCCTGGAATTGCTGCTGTTGTGGTCGCAATTCCGGACGGAATTGCTGCGGAGGTGCGCGCAATAAACAGCATAAGCGGAGGGCTGGCAAGCGCCAGCCGCATCCGCATTCGTAAGGTACCTGAGCGAACGAAGTTCTACTTGTTCTGGCTCATCGCGTTGACACGACGGTAGTCGATATTGAACACGCTCGGGTCGAACTTCACGCCCTGCTGGACCTCGTAGACGACGATTGTCGTGTCCTTGCCCTGGGCGTCCGTGACGGTCCACTGGCGCAGCTCGTAGGTCTTGCTGTCAAAAGTCATGGTGATGGTCGAGTTGCCGAAAACCTGCTTGTCGACCATGCGGATGACGGTTGCATCCTCATCCTGCTGCACGCCCTGAAGCTTGCCGCCGGAGAGATCAATCCTCTCCGCGAGAAGCAGCTTCAGCGGGGTCTGATTCAGCGAATAGATGTCGGCCGTGTTCATCTTGCGGTTCTCAAGCACCACCGTAGTGCCATCGGAGATGACACGGAACTTGGCATTGCCTTCGTAGTCGAAGCGCAGCTTGCCGGGACGCTCGATGTAGAACTTGCCTTCCGACTGCTCGCCGCGCGGGCCGAACTGGGCGAAGCTGCCCATCATCGTGCGCACGTTGGAAAAGTGGTTGGCGATCTGCTGAGCCACCTGCGTCGAATTCTGAGCCTGAGCCGCTCCCGTAGCGAGGAGCCCCATGGCGCCGACTGCCAGCCCGATGAAGGCCCTTCTGGTGCGGGGGCCCGTTGTGCGGAGATCTTTACCCAATTCAGTCATCTTCTTCCGTTGGGACCACGAGAGCGCGGTCGATCCTTAACTTTTTTCCTGCGACGGACCTTTTCAGTGAGGTCAAACGCCGTTCTCCAGGAAGGTCTCAGCAGAAATACAGTTCCAAGAGGGCCGAATTTTGTTCCGTGGCAGGACGGCTCGCCCTGCCCCGGATCATTTCTCGCACGTTACATCTCATCCCGCTCGGTGGGGACAAGAATTTCGCGCTTTCCGGCATGGTTGGCGGGACTGATGACGCCTTCCTGCTCCATGCGCTCGATTATCGATGCAGCGCGGTTGTAGCCGATGCCGAGGCGGCGCTGGATGTAACTCGTGGAAGCCTTGCCGTCGCGCAGCACGATTGCCACCGCCTGATCGTACGGATCGTCGGATTCCGCCAGGTTGCCGGTGCCAGCCGGACCGCCGGAAGAGGACTCGCCACCCTCTTCGTCATCGTCTTCCGTAACCGCTTCGAGGTAATCGGGTGCACCCTGCATCTTCAGATGCTGGACGATCTGCTCGACTTCCTGGTCGGCCACGAATGGACCGTGAACGCGCTGGGTGCGGCCACCACCGGCCATGTAGAGCATGTCACCCATGCCGAGCAGCTGCTCGGCGCCCTGCTCTCCCAGAATGGTGCGGCTGTCGATCTTCGACGTCACCTGGAAGGAGATACGGGTCGGGAAGTTCGCCTTGATCGTACCGGTGATGACGTCGACCGACGGGCGCTGCGTTGCCATGATCACGTGGATGCCGGCTGCGCGGGCCATCTGGGCCAGACGCTGGACAGCGCCTTCGATGTCCTTGCCCGCCACCATCATCAGGTCGGCCATCTCGTCGATGATGACCACGATGAAGGGCATCGGTTCGAGATCCAGCTCCTCGGTCTCGTAGATCGCCTCGCCCGTCTCGCGGTCAAAGCCGGTCTGGACGGTGCGCTGGATCACCTCGCCCTTCTTCTTGGCGGCAGCCACGCGCTGGTTGAAGCCTTCGATGTTACGAACGCCGACCTTGGACATCTTGCGGTAGCGGTCTTCCATCTCCCGCACGGTCCACTTGAGCGCCACAACTGCCTTCTTGGGATCGGTCACGACGGGCGTCAGCAGGTGCGGGATGCCGTCGTAGATGGAAAGCTCCAGCATCTTCGGATCGATCATGATCAGGCGGCACTCTTCCGGACGCAGGCGGTAGAGCAGCGACAGGATCATGGTGTTGATCGCCACCGACTTACCCGAACCCGTGGTACCAGCGACCAGCAGGTGAGGCATCTTGGCCAGGTCCGCGATCACCGGCTCGCCATTGATGGTCTTGCCGAGCGAGAGCGCCAGACGATGTTTCGAAGTCTTGAAGTCGTTGCTCGCCATCAGTTCGCGCAGGTACACGGTCTCGCGACGCGAGTTCGGCAGTTCGATACCAATCGCGTTGCGGCCGGGAACAACGGCGACGCGGGCGGCAATCGCGCTCATGGAGCGGGCGATGTCATCCGCAAGGCCGATGACGCGCGAAGACTTGATGCCGGGAGCCGGCTCCAGCTCGTAAAGCGTGACCACCGGGCCGGGGCGAACCTGCAGGATCTCTCCCTTGACGCCAAAGTCTTCGAGCACGCCCTCGAGCCTGCGCGCATTCTGCTCCAGCACGTCCTTGGAAAGGCTCGGGTCCTTGCCAGCGGCCTTGGGCTCGGCCAGCAGGTTCAGCGGAGGAAGCTCAAATGACCCGTCGTGAGCTGCACGAGTGGCCTCGCGCTGAACGCGCGCCGGCTGGGTGCGGACGGGCTCCTCCACGCGACCAGAGGCGGCGGAAGTAGACCCCTTACGCGAAGGCGCGCTACGCTCCACCGGCTGCATGACGATGTCATCCAGATCCTCGTCGATGTCATCGTTGTCAAAGTCGTGGAAGCCGGGCTCGATACGGCGCTCACTAACGGCGCGCGGCTCGATGCGTCGATCCTCGAACTCGCCAGGCTCCAGACGGCGATCATCGCGCCTGGAGACGACGGGGAAATCATCCTCAAAGTCATCCTCGTCGTCGGCTACGTGCGGAAGCTTCCGGCGCACGAAGGCACGGGCGGAAAGCCACCAATGGGTGACAAAGCCAACGATGACGGCGCCCTTGCCGATGCGATCGTCCTCCTCGTCCAGGTCTTCGTCCTCAAAATCGGAGAAAGCTTCCTGGACGTCTTCGTCGGCGACAGCGGCAACCGGGCGGCGGCCAATGAGGCCCGCGCCAAAGAACATGAGCCAGAGGCCGGGGGCAAACAGCAGGGCGGCAACGACAATGCCCAGCACACCCTGCGGATAGCCGCCGGTGAAATAGGCGGGGACGCTCAGCAGGAAGTCACCGAAGACGCCGCCAAGCCCGGTCGGCAGCGGCCAGGTGGCCGGAGGCGTCATGCAGCCCGCGATGCCCGCAGCAATGACAGATCCGGCGAACCAACTGATGATGCGCAGCGGAATGCGGTCGATGCGATAAGCCGCGATCAGCAGGATGCCCCAGATGACGGCCGGCACGAGGCTTGCGACCGCAGCCAGGCCGAAGAATTGCATGGCAATGTCGGCATAGGCAGCGCCTGCAAAGCCCATCATGTTCTTGACAGGGTTGCTTGTCGCGTAGCTGAAGCTCGGGTCCGTCACGTTCCAGGTGGCGAGACTCGCAATGCAAAAGGTGACCAGCGCCAGCAGAGCCAGTCCGTGTGCCCGTGAGGTCTGCCGTCGCAGAAAGTTCTGCACCCCGAAGTTGCTGCCATGCATGGCAAATGCCGCGGAAGACCCGGAACTCATTCTATTTCCCCGTCCAAACGTCATGTGCGCACCGAGCGCTGCTTAACAGATGAGTCGACCCTAGCCGGCGGAAGGTTAAGGCGGCATTAACCATGGGCGTTTGGTGTGACTGCCCACATGAAATTGCGGTATCCCAAATGAGAAAGGGCCGGTACGAGACCGGCCCTTCGATGCATTTGCGTTGCCAGATCTTACTGGTGGTAGGCAGCTTCGCCGTGCGAGCTGAGGTCGAGACCCTGACGCTCGTCATCAGCGGTCGGACGCAGGCCGACGAGAACGTCAACGAGCTTGTAGAGAACCACCGAAGCGATACCGCACCAGACGATCGTGATCACAACGGCGACGATCTGGATCCAGACCTGCGAAGCGATCGAGAAGTCGTCGCCACCGGTGCCGCCCAGCCAGGGAGCGGTAAAGATGCCCGTGCCGATTGCGCCGACGATACCGCCGATGCCGTGGATGCCGAAGACGTCGAGCGAGTCGTCGTAGCCAGCCTTAATCTTCACGACTGCCACGAAGTAGTAGCAGATGGCGGAGGCAATAGCGCCGAGCGCGATCGCACCGATCGGACCAACCGTGCCGCAGGCAGGGGTGATGGCAACCAGGCCAGCGACCACACCGGAGACTGCACCCAGCATCGAAGCCTTGCCGCGGTGGACAACTTCAATGAGCACCCAGGCGAGGATTGCACCAGCCGTTGCGGTGAAGGTGTTGATGATGGCGAGAGCTGCACCAGCGGTTGCTTCGAGGTTCGAACCACCGTTGAAGCCGAACCAGCCGATCCACAGGATCGATGCACCGACCATCGTCAGCGTCATGGAGTGCGGAGCAAGGATTTCCTTGCCGTAGCCGATGCGCTTGCCGACCATGATGGAGCCGACGAGAGCCGCGATACCGGCGTTGATGTGAACAACCGTGCCGCCCGCGAAGTCAATCGCACCGAGGTTGAAGAGGTAGCCGGCGCCGTCCCAGACCATGTGAGCGACCGGGAAGTACACGACGGTCAGCCAGAGAGCGACGAAGAGCATCACGGCGGAGAACTTGATGCGCTCAGCGAAGGCGCCAACGATCAGAGCCGGGGTGATGACTGCGAAGGTCATCTGGAAGCAGATGAAGACATATTCAGGAAGGACGATGCCATCCGTGAAGGTCGCAGCCGTCGTCTCCAGGTTCACGCCGGAGAGGAAGACCTTCGCGAAGCCGCCGAAGAAGGCGCTATCGCTGCCACCGAAGGCGAACGAGTAGCCGTAGACCACCCAGATAACCATCGCCAGTGCGGCAATCGTCGTACACTGCATGAGCACGGAAAGCATGTTCTTGGCGCGGACCAGGCCGCCGTAGAACAGTGCAAGGCCAGGCAGCGTCATGAACAGAACCAGCGCCGTGGCAGTCATCATCCACGCCACATCGCCTTTATCAATAATGGGCGCAGCCTCGGCCGCTGCTTCCTGCGCAAATGCTGCATCAAATGCAATTAAACTTCCGGCAAGAGCCACAAGGCCAGAGCCTAGCGCCGCCGTTATAGTACGCGGAACACTCATCTTATTCTCCTTGACGTAGCGCTGGAGGTCACAGGGAGGCGGCGGCATTCAGTTCGCGGGAGCGAACGTGAACAGCTTTCTGGATAGCTGGATTGTCAGACCGCGTGAAAACGACCCGGGCGCCAGGCCCCACTTCCGGAGAAAAGCCCGTCGGTCCCGCATCTGCGAACGGAAAAACTCTAGATCCAATGAGTCTCATTCGTGTCCCAACCCTTTGCTATGCGGCCCCAGCCGCTGCACCGCCGGTGCCCTGAAAAAGCAACAGCTGATTGGGTAAGAACAAGACCCGTGCCAACCTGTGAACAGTACGTCTAACTTATTGTAAGGAAAGATTATTTTTTAAAAATGATTGGCTATGAATGAGCCGCCCCTCCTATGCCAATGACTAAAAAATGTGCAAAATCTAAAAATTGACTACTTTGTGCGCAGGCGCATGAGACCTTCCTGCGCAACAGATGCTACCAGAATTCCATCGGCTGTGTATATGCTCCCGCGAGACAGGCCGCGGCTGCCCTGCGAGGAAGGGCTATCCTGCGAATAAAGCAGCCATTCGTTGAGGTTGAAGGGCCGGTGGAACCACATGGCGTGGTCGAGACTGGCAGACTGAAGATCGTCGTCGAACAGCCGTCTGCCGTGGGCATAGGTTGATGCATCCAGAAGCGTCATGTCTGATAAATAGGCAAGCAGTGCCGCGCTCAAGGCAGGATCGTCAGGCAGCGGTTCGGTGATGCGCATCCAGACGTTCTGGATCGGCGGGAGCTTCTGCTGGGTCGTGAAATGCTCGATGCCCGTGGGGCGGATATCCACCAGGGTCTGATTTTGCCAGAAAGCCTTCATCTGGTCCGGCATGGTGTGCCGGATCTTTTCAAGAATTTCCTCTCGCTCCGGCAACTCGGCCGGCGTTGGCACATTTTTAGGCATCTCGATCTGATGGCTTAGGCCCTCTTCGTGCTTCTGGAAGGAAGCCATCAGGGAAAAGATGGGCCGGCCATGCTGGATAGCCGTGACACGGCGCGTGGTGAAGCTGCCGCCGTCGCGGATGCGCTCTACGTGATAGACGATCGGGATCGATGGATCGCCGCCGAGGAGGAAATAGCAGTGCAGAGAATGCACGAAACGCTCGGGGTCGACGGTCTTCTGCGCCGCCGTCAGCGCCTGTCCGATTACCTGGCCGCCGAAAACGCGCTGCAGGCCGGTTGCCGGACTTTGTCCCCGAAACAGGTTGAGTTCCAGTTCTTCAAGGTTAAATATTCCCAGAAGCCCCTGTATGGTGAACGACATACGAACTATCTCCGCGGCATTACGGCTTATCAACGATCCTCATCATAGCTCTTAGTTAAGTCGGCCACAGTAGGAAAGACGGGAAAGCGACATGCCCTTGGACTCAGGAAACACCAACGACATCGACCGTTATGATGTTGTCATCGCAGGGGCGGGCTATGTGGGGCTGGCGATCGCGGTTGCAATCAAGGGCGCTAGGCCCGGAATGCGCCTGCTGGTAGCCGATGCCGCTCCCGAAGAGGTCTGGAAGAAGGACGGTCGCTCCGCAGCCATCGCTGCCGCTGCCTGCCGCATGCTGCGCCAGATGCAGTGCTGGGACGAGCTCGAGGCGGAAGCACAGCCCATCAACGAGATGATCATCACGGATTCGAAGCTCTCCGATCCGGTGCGGCCCGTGTTCCTTACCTTCGGTGGAGAGGCTACGCCGGGCGAGCCCTTCGCCCACATGCTGCTCAACAAGGATCTGAGCGCGGCCCTTCGCAAGCGCGCGACCGAGCTCGGCATCGAGATCCGCCATAGCGCTGCGGTGACCAGCTTCGAGACGCTGCCCGCTTCGGTGCGTGTGCAGCTCGCGAACGGTTCAGAGCTGCAGACGAAATTACTCGTCGCGGCCGACGGCAAGCGTTCCGCCCTTCGGGCGATGGCGGGCATCAAGACCGTCGAATGGGAATATGGCCAGTCCGGCATCGTCTGCACCGTGGCGCACGAACGCCCGCACAATGGCGTTGCCGAAGAACATTTTCTGCCTGCCGGACCGTTTGCCACCCTCCCCCTCAAGGGCAACCGCTCTTCGATCGTCTGGACCGAGCGGACAGAGGATGCCGAGCGGCTTGTCGCCGAGGACGATCTCGTCTTCGAACATGAGCTGGAGCAGCGTTTCGGCCTGAAGCTTGGCGAGATCCGCGTGGAGGGCTCCCGCAAGGCGTGGCCGCTCGGGCTACTTCTCGCGCGTGACTTCGTGAAGCCGCGGTTTGTGCTTGCAGGCGACGCAGCGCACGGCATTCATCCGATCGCCGGCCAGGGTCTCAATCTCGGCTTCAAGGATGCCGCCGCACTCGCCGAGGTGATCGTCGAGGCGGACCGGTTGGGCGAGGACATTGGCGCGGTCAACGTGCTGCAGCGCTACGAGCGCTGGCGGCGCTTCGACACGGTCCAGATGGGTGTCACCACGGATGTGCTCAACCGACTGTTCTCCAACGACATGGGGCCGCTCAGGGCAATTCGCGATCTTGGTCTCGGTCTCGTGGATCGAATGCCGGGCATGAAGAGTTTCTTCGTCCGTCAAGCATCCGGGCTGATGCCCGGTATCCCACGCCTTCTGCAAGGGGAGGCAATCTGAAACACGTCCATCGTTAACGCAATTCCGGGCGGACCACTTTTCCTGGAATTGCTCAAGAGGAGAAGCATGAGATGAAGCGCCACGCCAACGTCGTATGGAAAGGTTCACTCACCCAGGGCTCTGGCACGTTGAACACCCAGAGCTCAGCACTCCAGGAAATACCGCTGACCTTCAAGGCTCGCTTCGAGGATGAAGCCGGACGCGCCGGCACAAACCCCGAAGAGCTGATCGCGGCGGCGCATGCCGGATGCTTCTCCATGGCGCTTTCGCACATGCTGGCCGAGAACGGCACCCCGGCAGAACGCCTTGAGACAACCGCGGAAGTTGAAGTTCGTCCAGCAGCGGGCGGCGGTTTTGAGATCTCAGGTAGCGCACTGAAGCTGAACGCACGCGTTCCGGGGCTTGATGAAGCTGCGTTCCGCGAGATCGCCGGCAAGGCCAAGGAAGGCTGCCCCGTTTCCAAGGCGCTCAAGGCCATCAACATCACCCTGGACATCACCTTCGCGCAGGGATAGGCGAGCCAGCCGAAGCAGGAAATAAAAAGGCCCGCAGGATCGCTCCTACGGGCCTTTCTTGTTCATTGCAGCAGCCGGTTAGACCTGGCGCTCGACCATCATCTTCTTGATTTCCGCAATTGCCTTGGCAGGGTTGAGGCCCTTCGGGCAGGTCTGCGTACAGTTCATGATGGTGTGGCAGCGGTAGAGGCGGAACGGATCCTCGAGGTTGTCGAGGCGCTCGCCCGTCGCTTCGTCGCGAGAATCCGCAATCCAGCGGTAGGCCTGCAGCAGAACGGCAGGTCCGAGGTAACGCTCGCCATTCCACCAGTAGCTCGGGCACGACGTCTGGCAGCAGAAGCAGAGAATGCACTCGTAGAGACCATCGAGCTTGGCGCGGTCCTCACGGCTCTGCTTCCACTCGGTGGCGGGCTCCGGCGTGACGGTCTGCAGCCACGGCTGGATCGAGGAGAGCTGCGCGTACGGAACCGACAGGTCCGGCACGAGATCCTTGACCACCGGCATGTGCGGCAGCGGGTAGATCTTGATGTCGCCGCCGATCTCGTCGCAGGACTTGGTGCAGGCCAGCGTGTTCGCGCCGTCGATGTTCATCGCGCACGAACCGCAGATGCCCTCACGGCAGGAGCGGCGGAAGGTCAGCGTCGGATCGATCTTGTTCTTGATGTAGATGAGTGCGTCGAGCACCATCGGACCGCAATCGTCCATATCGACATAGTAAATGTCGGTACGCGGGTTCTGATCATCGTCGGGCGACCAGCGGTAGACCTTGAAGGCGCGCACGTTGGTTGCGCCCTCCGGCTTCGGCCATACCTTGCCTTCAGTGACCTTGGAGTTCTTCGGGAGGGTGAGCTCAACCATTGTACACGCCTCTTAGTGCCTGATAATTGGCCAATATTGATGGATAAGGTGCAATCACACGTTTTTCCGCGACCCAGGGCAGAACAATCTTGGCAATGCCCACCGCGAGCTGTGCCTTGATTCTTCTGAAGCCCGTCAGCGGATGCCTGATGTAGGACAGCATTTTCTCCGCCCGTGAGCGCTTCCTGTTCGCAATGCTGGAACTCGCGCGGTTGGCTTGTTCCAGTCCAAAGTACGACTGCATCACGTCTAGACCCATGCAATAAGCAGGATCTGCCTGGAGGCGTACAATGCGTCTGTCCCCCCAGATGTAATTGTCTGCCAGACCTGCTCGGCCAGGCAAACCCTTTAGCAACACCTCAGCGGCCGCCGGTGTGATCATGTAAGCCGCAGCGCCGGCAACGGCAGTAAGCACCTTGCGGAAAGGAAGCTCACCACTCTCGACACCCTTTGCCAGGAACGAGATCGTTCCTCGCGTCTCGAGATTTATGGCCAAGCAACCCTCAAGGCCGGATGCAATCGCGAGAAAGTTGTAGATCTCGGGAGAGACGACGGCATCGTCCTCCATGACGAGGACATTGCACCGATTCTCCAGTGCGTACTGCCAGCACTTGGCGTGGCTCAAGAGACACGCCACCTCGTTGCGCGTAAGCGTACGCTGCCAGCTGAAGGCATGGCGGCGATAGACATCGTCCGTCAGTTCCATGCCATCAACAGCCACAATGCGCGTAAAGCCCAGACCCAGGCGATCTGCCTGGGCGCGCTGAAAAGCCAGCCGCTCCGAGGAGCGATCCAAGTTGATGACAAGGATCGCACATCCGGAATTGGCGGCTTTGCTGTCTGGTACGCTTACGCCACTCTGAAGCATTGGCTAGTACACTCGGGCCTTCGGTGCGATCTTTGCCGGATCGATGCCACCGTCCTCATGCTTGAGCATGGGTTCGGTGTGCACGCCACGGTAGTCGAGACGCACGTTGCCAGCCTCATCGACCCACGACAGCGTGTGCTTGCGCCAGTTGGCGTCGTCACGGGCAGTGAAGTCTTCGCGGGCATGCGCACCACGGCTCTCCTTGCGAGCTTCCGCCGCGTAGACGGTGGTGATCGCATTGGCCATGAGGTTCTCGAGTTCCAGCGTCTCCATCAGGTCCGAGTTCCAGATCATGGAGCGATCCTGAACCTTGACGTCCGGCAGTTCCTTCCAGATCGCGGAGATGCGCTGGCAGCCCTGCTCGAGCGATTCCTGCGTGCGGAACACGGCGGCGTCTTCCTGCATGGCGCGCTGCATCTTCTCACGGATGACCGCGGTCGGCGTGCTGCCATTGGCGTGACGCAGACGGTCGAAGCGATCCATGATCTTGTCGCAGGCAGCGCGGTTAAGCGGCGGAACCTTCGAGTCCTTGTCGACAACCTGACCGGCGCGGATTGCAGCGGCGCGGCCGAAAACAACGAGGTCGATCAGCGAGTTGGAGCCGAGGCGGTTTGCACCGTGAACCGATGCGCAGCCAGCTTCGCCCACTGCCATCAGGCCCGGAAGCACGGCATCCGGATCGGCGGCGGTCGGGTTCAGCACTTCGCCCCAGTAGTTGGTGGGAATGCCGCCCATGTTGTAGTGGACGGTCGGCAGAACCGGGATCGGCTCGCGGGTCACGTCCACGCCAGCAAAGATCTTGGCGGATTCAGCGATGCCCGGCAGGCGCTCGTGGATCACAGCCGGATCAAGGTGATCCAGGTGCAGGAAGATGTGGTCCTTGTTCTTGCCAACGCCACGGCCTTCACGAACTTCGATGGTCATGCAGCGAGAAACAACGTCGCGCGATGCGAGGTCCTTCGCCGTCGGTGCATAGCGCTCCATGAAGCGCTCACCCTCGGAGTTGACCAGGTAACCGCCCTCACCGCGAACACCCTCGGTGATCAGGCAGCCTGCACCATAGATGCCGGTCGGGTGGAACTGCACGAACTCCATGTCCTGCAGCGGCAGGCCAGCGCGGGCAACCATGCCGCCGCCGTCACCCGTGCAGGTGTGAGCCGAGGTGCAGGAGAAGTAGGCACGGCCGTAACCACCGGTGGCGAGAACAACCATCTTGGCGGAGAAGCGGTGGATGGTGCCGTCGTCCAGGTTCCAGGCAACGACGCCGGTGCACTGGCCGTCGTCGGACATGATCAGGTCAAGTGCGAAGTACTCGACGAAGAACTGCGCGTTGTTCTTGACCGACTGGCCGTAGAGCGTGTGCAGGATCGCGTGGCCGGTACGGTCGGCCGCGGCACAAGTGCGCTGTACGGGCGGACCATCACCGAAGTTCTGCATGTGGCCACCGAACGGGCGCTGGTAGATGCGGCCATCGTCAGTACGCGAGAAAGGAACGCCGTAGTGCTCGAGCTCGTAGACGGCAGCCGGGGCTTCGCGCGCCAGGTACTCCATCGCGTCCACGTCACCCAGCCAGTCCGAGCCCTTGACGGTGTCGAACAGGTGCCATTGCCAGCTATCCGGGCCCATATTCTGCAGCGAGGCCGCGATACCACCCTGCGCCGCAACCGTGTGGGAGCGAGTCGGAAAGACCTTGGTGATACACGCAGTCTTCAGGCCCTGCTCCGCCATACCAAGCGTTGCACGGAGGCCAGCGCCGCCGGCACCAACGACGACGACGTCGTAGGAGTGATCTAGATAGTTATATGCTTGCGCCATTTGGGGTTCAGCCTCCGAAGGCGATCTTGACCAAGCCGTAGAGCGCGATCGCGCCAACGACGATGGGATAGAAGGTGTTCAGGATGATGAGGACGTACTTCGACGGACCATGAACATAGTCCTCGATGATGACCTGCATGCCGATTCGCATGTGCTTCAGCACGGAGAGGAATGCGAAGAGGATAAGGATTGCGACAACCGGGTGCGCGAGCGAAGCGCGGACATCCTCATAGGAGGCGCCGGTGTGGCTGACCACGAAAGCGAGGAAGAAGAGGACGAGCGGGATGTTGGCGATGGCCGTCAGGCGCTGCTGCCAGAAATGCTCGGTGCCCATCTTGGCGGAGCCGAGGCCACGGGCGCGCTTCAGGGGGGTCTTCAGGTTGGACATCAGAACGAACCTCGCACAGCGTATGCAACAACCCAGACCACAACAGTCAGCACGACAGCGGCGACCGCGGAGATGATCGACATGCGGCGGGACTGGTCTTTCTCAAGACCATGAATGGTGTCCCAGATCAGGTGGCGGATGCCGCCGAGCATGTGGTTGATCAGGGCCCAGGTGAGGCCGAACAGAACCAGCCGACCAAGGATCGAACCGAAGAGACCGTTGACGAAATCAAACGTTTCTCTGGAAGACGCTGCAGCCGCAATCCAGATCGCGAAAAGAAGCACACCGAAGTACAGAGCGCTGCCGGTTACACGATGCAGGATCGACATCGCCATGGTCGGAGTGAAACGATAAATTTGCAGATGTGGCGAGAGCGGCCTCGCTCGAGTGGCTGTGGACTTGCTCATGGCTTCCCCATTTCGTGGCCGCCAAGACGCTCGCGATAAAGGCGTGATGGAACCGCCCCCCGTGCGCTGGCTGGCCGTCTTCTAATGCTCTTTCTGCACTGCGTCAAAGGCGCTGACACAATCATGACGCATTGAATCGATTGAAGATTGATCGTTTCATCATCTCAACGGACATCGAAGCGTAGAACGTAGCTGTTCCAGTCTGCTGGTCCAGCAAGCTGTTCGTACAGCTTGCGGCCTTCCAGCTGACGCGGCGCGTTGAGAACGAGCCGTCCCCAGCCCCGCTCTTCAGCCTGATCGGCGATCACATCGATAATGGCGCGCGCGATTCCCTTGCCGCGATGGTCATGGTGTACGTAGACGTGCTCCAGAAGCGCGTAGCGCAGCCCCGTAACGGGATCGGGAAGATCGTAGTAGATCGCGAAACCGACCAGCTCGTTGTCGACCCAGGCGCCCATCACCTCCACCACACGATCCTGCAGGAGGGTCTCGGCGTAGTAGTTGTCGGGCCTGCGTGGCGCGCCGCGCTTCAGCGATTGCGTGTAAGCGGCGAGCAAAGGAGCGAGCGCGAGTGCATCCTTCAGGCGCAGCGGTGAAATGTCTGTCAGGTGGTTCTCGGTCATGGTGCCTCCGGGCCTTTCCTTTCGGCAAAAAGCCGTTGCTGTCAATGTCCGCAAGCACGCGCGCGCAAAGCAATGCTCGTCGGGACCAAGGAACCAGGCTGAACCATCGGCGTTCATCAGCAAGAATGCCCTGCTTCTTCCAACCAGCGAGACATGCGATGGCCGACACAATCACGCTCATTGATCACGACGAGATCCGCGACTGGGCGGCGGCAAGAGCGGGCCAGCCAGCCATCAGCGATCCAGCGCCCGGCATGGAGCAGTCGCAGCCTGTGCTGCGCTTCGTGTTCGGACAGCATTCCTATCAGGATACAGACGAAGGACCTGACCGGCCCGGTGGCGTGACGATCATCGAGTGGGATGAGTGGTTCCAGATGTTCGATGAGCGCGAGCTCGCGCTTGTGGTCCAAGAGGACGTGCCCGGCCAGCGGGACGAGTTTCACGAACTTATCCGACGCGCGGACGCTTCGTAGATCTATTCTTCTTCCACCAGACGTCCCATGACCTTGGCCATGCGGTTCAGCATGGCCTCGAGGTCGGCGGTGATACGGCTGTGGAGCTTCACGGCCAGGTCTGGATATTCCTCCAAAACCTTCAGGAACATGCTGCGGCCAAGCCGGATCACCTGAACATCGGACTGCGCCAGTGCGCCGGTAAGCCTTTCACCGTCGGCAATCAATGCGAATTGGCCAAGGATAGAGCCGCGGCGTTCAACGGAAATGATATGCTGCGATCCGGCAACAGTGCGATAGAGAGCGACCTCGCCACGCGCGACGACAAAGGCGCAGTCAGCCGGCGCCCCCTCGACATAGAGCTTCCGCCCTGCCGCCAGCGAGATCGTTTCGGCCCCGAAAGCCATTAACCTCAATTGTTCTCGGGAGAACCCCCTGAAGAGTTCTACGCCGGACAAAATCCGCATATCTTCGTCCAGCGTCATCGGACTATCCTGTTGCGCCCCCTCGCGAAAAGCAGCCCTGAGTTACAACTCACGGTACGAGTTTGTAACCGCCACTCTCTGTCACAAGTATTTCAGCTTTGGAAGGATCCCTCTCTATCTTCTGGCGTAATCTGTACACATGCGTTTCCAGCGTATGAGTCGTCACGCCAGAGTTGTATCCCCACACCTCCTCCAGCAGCACGTCGCGGGTGACCACCTTCTGCTCGGCGCGGTAGAGGTACTTGATGATCGCAGCCTCCTTCTCGGTCAGCCGGATCTTGCCACCCCGCTCGTCGAGCAGCAGTTTCTGGCTCGGCTTGAACGTGTAGGGGCCGACGGTAAACTTCGCATCTTCCGTCTGTTCGTGGTGACGGATCTGGGCGCGGATACGGGCGAGCAGCACGGCGAAACGAAAGGGTTTCGTGACATAGTCATTGGCGCCCGCTTCAAGGCCGAGGATCGTGTCGGAGTCCGTATCCTGGGCTGTCAGCATGATGATAGGCGCGCGGAAGCCGCTCTTGCGCAAGACCTTCACCGCCTCGCGGCCGTCCATGTCGGGCAGGCCAACATCCATGATGACCACGTCGACCATCGAATTGCGCGCCGCCTGGATGCCCTTGGTTGCGGTTGCCTCCTGTAGGAGGTCAAACTCTTCGTAGAGAGCCAATTGCTCCACAAGCGTTGAACGAAGATCGTCGTCATCATCAACTATCAGAATGGTGCGAGACGTCATTTGGCTTCCCGTGGTTAATCGAACAGTTGACCCGAACCGCGAACTCGCGGAACCTTACCGTCATGCAAGCTGCAGCAAGAGGTTTCCGCAAGTTGCACATTGAAACAATCATACTCAGGAAATCCCGCAAAGCTAGCACATCGCCTGTAAAGAGGGCGTGTACGCCGACACTGGCTGTCCGGGCACAGGCGACGAGCCAGAAAAAGGGGATCATCCGGGCTGGTGCACTTACGATTCCATGCGCTCTGGGGAAAGGTGGCATAAGCGCCAACAAGCGCGAAGGGGATGGCGCAACGCCGCTTGCCACCATGCGTCCGCTGGCGGTTTACTTCCGAGGCGACCGGCGTCTGCCGGGGCTGTCAGAGGTGCGACTGCCGAAGATCCTGATCCGTGAGGATGATGGCTGGTGCGATGCGCCAGGTGACCGGCGCTACAACAAGCCTGTTCGCACGCCCTACCCTGCCAGCCACGAAAAAATGCTGCGGGAGGATCGTCTCTACAACGTTTGCATCGTGCTCGACTGGAACATGCGGCCCGCGATCCGTAACCGGGGCAGCGCGATCTTCATGCACATCGCCCGTCCCGGCATGAAGCCGACCGAGGGGTGTATCGCGCTCAAGCCCAAGGATATGAGCAGACTGCTGCCGCTCCTGTCGCGGTACACGCGTATAAGAATTTTACGCTGAGCGCCTTTACGAAGTTACTCCTTCCGCATTAAAGCTCTCGCTGTTTTTAGTACATCGCATTTCTATTGAACTATTTTTGCCCTTTTTGCCTTTGGTCACAAAATGGGCTTTGATTACATATTAGAACTATTCCTTCTGTGAGGACGTGTTTCATTTCATGATGAAAACTTCGAACGCCGCCAAGACTTCCACTTCAGCGCAGAGCCAGATCGAGCGTCTTCAGGAACTGCTGGTGTCAGGCATCCCCCAAGAGGACCTCTCCGGCTATTCCGCCGATGCGCCGGAAAGGGCTGCCAGGATAGCCCTTGAGAGCCTCGGCAAGCACGAGCCGGGTCAGTGCGTCATCGACGTCAGGACCGACAGCGGGATCGAATTCGAAGGCCGCGCGGTGACGACCGTCACGCTCGTCAATGACAACATGCCGTTCCTGTTCGATTCAGTGATCGGCGAAATTACGGAGACGATTGGGGAGCCGTCCTTCGTCGCGCATCCGATCGTGACGCTGGAGGGCGAGCACAAGATCAGCCTGATCCATATCCACCTGAAGCGCCTATCCGCCGACGACGCGAAGGCCCTGGAGGACCGGCTTCTCAACATCCTGAGCCAGGTTCGGGTTGCGGTGAATGACTGGAAACCCATGCTGGCGCGGGTAGAGGATGAGATCGCGCGCCTGCGGACCAAACCGCCTGCGCTCGAGGCAAAGGCAGTCGCCGAGGCCATCGCCTTCCTCGAATGGCTGCGCGACGAGAACTTCACCTTCCTCGGCATGCGGGAGTTCCGCTATACAGGCAGCGAAGAAAGCGGCACCCTCGAGCGGACCGAAACGCCGGGCCTTGGCATTCTCTCCAACCCGGGTGTCCAGGTCCTGCGCCGGGGTGGCGAGGCGACCACGACAACGCCGGAGATCCGAGCTTTCCTGCACGGGCCGGAGCCCCTCATCGTCACGAAGGCGAATACGAAGTCGATCGTTCACCGCCGGGCTTACCTGGACTATATCGGCCTTAAACTCTTCCATGACGATGGCTCGCTCAAGGGCGAGTTGCGCATCGTCGGCCTCTTCACCTCGACGGCTTACACACAGTCGGTGCTGAACATTCCCTATCTGCGCTCGAAGGTGAAGGCGGTCATCGATGCCTCCGGCTTCTCGCGCTCGGACCACTCCGGCAAGGCGCTGATCAACATCCTGGAATCCTTCCCGCGGGATGAGCTGTTCCAGATCAGCCTGCCGCTGCTGCGCGAGTACACGACAACCATCCTGGCGCTGGGCGAAAGGCCACGCGTGCGGGTGCTCTACCGCATCGACCAGTTCGATCGGTTCGTTTCAGTCATCATTTTCGTGCCGCGTGATCGCTTCAATTCCGAGGTGCGCGATCGGATAGGCAACTATCTCACCTCCGTTTTCGACGGACATGTTTCCGCATATTACCCGGCCATCGGCGGACCGCTGACGCGGGTGCACTTCATCATCGGTCGCTCGGCCGGCAAGACGCCACAGGTGCCTGCAGCCGATATCGAAAGCGCCGTCCGGGCGTTCATCCGGACGTGGGACGACTCGCTCAACGAGATGGTCGAGGATACGGCAGCGCCGAACGATATTGCCGCCATCGCACGACGGTTCCCCGGCAGCTACCGCAACAGTTTCGACGCGCATGCCGCCCTGATCGATGCGGCGAACGTCGCCAAGCTTTCTCCCGAGTCACCTATCCTGATCGACTTCTACCGCCGGGCAGGCGATGAGGAGCGCCAGGCGACGCTCAAGATTTTCCATACAGGCACCCCGGTCGCATTGAGCCAGCGCGTCCCCGTACTTGAGAACATGGGCTTTCGTGTAATCAGCGAGCAGACGTTTGAGCTGGGCGAGTTTGATGGCGAGCAGGTCTATCTGCATGCCATGGAGCTTGAAAGCGCATCCGGCGGCGCTATCGACCTTGCCGATGACGGAGTGCTCTTCGAGCAGGTGTTCGCCTCCGTCTGGCACCGTGAGCAGGATAGCGACCGGCTGAACGCTCTGGCGCAGAACGCGCGCCTGACGGTCGGGCAGATCGCAGTGCTGCGAACCTACAGCCGCTACCTGCAGCAAGCGGGCATCACCTATAGTCAGGGCTACATTGCCGATACGCTCAACCGCTATCCAGCCATCGCGGCCCTGCTCTATCGCCTGTTTGAGACACGCCTTGCGCCAAGCGTGGCGGAGGACGCCCGCGCCGGCACCGAGGACCAGATCAGAGCCGAGATTGAAGCCGCGCTGGAACAGGTGCCGAGCCTTGATGACGATACGATCATCAGGCGATTCCTGGTTCTCATGGGCGCAACACTGCGGACGAACTATTTCGCGCCCAAGAAGGAGGGTGCGCCGATTGTTCTCAAGCTTTACCCGCATGCGATCGAGTGGCTGCCGCAGCCACGGCCGTGGCGCGAGATCTTCGTCTATGGCGCCGAGGTGGAAGGCGTTCACCTGCGCTTTGGACCGGTTGCGCGTGGCGGGCTGCGCTGGTCTGATCGGGCTCAGGATTATCGTACGGAAGTGCTGGGGCTGGTGAAGGCACAGCAGGTCAAGAATGCGGTGATCGTGCCGGTGGGCGCCAAGGGCGGGTTCTTCCCGCGCCAACTGCCTGCGGGCGGAAACCGGCAGGAGATCTTTGAGGCGGGCCGCGCGGCCTACATCACCTTCATCTCCAGCATGCTTTCCATCACCGACAATCTGGATGGCGAGACGGTCATTGCACCGGAAGGAGTGGTGCGCAGGGATGGGGACGACCCGTATTTCGTCGTCGCAGCGGACAAGGGCACAGCCACATTCTCCGACACGGCGAACGCCATCAGCCAGGAACACGGCTTCTGGCTGGATGACGCTTTCGCTTCCGGTGGCTCGGCGGGCTATGACCACAAGGTCATGGGGATCACCGCGCGCGGCGCGTGGGAGGCCGTGAAGCGGCACTTCCGCGAAATGAACCGCGATATCCAGACGGAGCCTTTCACCGTCGTTGGTGTGGGCGACATGTCGGGCGACGTGTTCGGCAACGGCATGCTGCTGTCACGCCAGACGAGGCTGGTCGCGGCCTTCGACCATCGCGACATCTTCATCGATCCGGATCCAGATCCGGCAAAGTCGTTCGAGGAGCGGCAGCGGCTCTTCAACCTGCCCCGCTCCAGCTGGCAGGATTACGATCAGAAGCTCCTCTCCAAGGGTGGCATGATAGTGTCGCGCACGGAAAAGCATGTGACGCTTTCCGTCGAAGCAGCCGCATCACTTGGCATCGAAAAGACCGTCGTGACGCCCAACGAGCTGATGAGCGCTATCCTCCGCGCGCCGGTCGATCTGCTCTGGTTCGGCGGCATCGGCACCTACGTACGGGCCTCCACGGAGACCAACCAGAGTGCTGGCGATCGTGCCAACGACGCCATCCGTGTCGCGGCAAGGGATCTGCAGGCGCTGGTCGTCGGCGAGGGTGCCAACCTCGGCATGACCCAGCTTGCGCGCGTGGAGTTCAACCGTATAGGCGGCCGCTGCAACTCGGATGCGATCGACAATTCGGCCGGCGTTAATTCGTCTGACGTCGAGGTGAACATCAAGATTGCGCTGGCAAGTGCCGTGCGCGCAGGCAAGCTGGACGTGCCGAGCCGCAACAAGCTGCTGGCCGACATGACGGATGACGTCGCGCATCTGGTGCTCGCCAACAATTATCAGCAGTCGCTTGCCATCTCCATGATCGAGCGGCGCGGAGTCGCCGACCTGCCCCATCAGAACCGGCTGATGACGCTGTTCGAGGGCCGTGGCCTGTTGGACCGGGCGGTCGAATTCCTGCCGGGGCCAGATGCGCTGGCCGAGCGCCAGGCGAAGAGCGAAGGGCTGACACGGGCGGAGATCGGCGTGCTGCTCGCCTATGCAAAGCTCGTGCATTTCAACGAGCTGGTGGCAACGGAAGTGCCCGACGAGGCGCATTTCGAGACGGATCTCCTCGCCTATTTCCCGAAGGCGATGCGCGAGCGCTACACGGATGAGATTCGCAGCCACCGGTTGCGGCGGGAGATCATCGCGACCGTCCTCATCAACGACATCGTCAACCGGGGCGGTGCCACCTTCATCTCGCAGCTGCAGGACATGACGGGCCGCAGCACGGGCGAAATCGTCGAAGCTTATACGATCATCAAGGACGGCTTCGGCCTGCCGGAACTTTATGCGCGCATCGATGCGCTGGACACCAAGGTCGACGGCCAGCTGCAGCTCTCGCTCTATGAGCGGGTGCGCAAGCTTGTCGTGAACGGCACGAGCTGGCAGCTGAAGCAGGGAAAGAAGGGGCTTCCGCTCGACCAGCGGATCAGCCGGCTGCGCGGTGCGGTGAAGGAGCTTGAGCCGATCCTCCAGGATAGGCAGCCCGACGACCTGCGCAATCGCACTGAATCGGCTGCGGCTGAAATGGTAGAGGCCGGCGTTCCGCTGGATCTCGCCCGCAAGCTGGCGCTGCTCGATGCGCTGGCGCTCATCCCCGACATCTGCCTTGCGGCGGATGTCGCCCAGGCCGACCTGCTCGCGACCGCGAAGGCCTATGTCACGGTCAGCGAAGCTTTCCAGCTGGGCAAGATCGAAGCAGCGGCCGAGACCATCGCACGGACGGACTACTACGACGAGCTCGCGTTGGTCCGCTCGCTGGATTTGATTGACACGGCCCGACGCAACATTACTGTCGCGGCGCTTGAAGCCTATCGCGGTGACGAAGACCCCGCCGCGGCCTGGCTCAGCGAGGGAGGAGAGCGGGTGGAACGGGTGATCAGGGATCTCGCGTCCCTCACCGGCAGCGGTGACATCACCCTGTCTCGTCTCAACGTGGCAGCAGGGTTGATGGTGGACATGACTGGATGAACGATGTAGGGGCGGCAGCGCATCAGGATACCCCGGCCTCAAAACGGGGTATCTGGGGCTGGATCTTTTTCGACTGGGCAACCCAGCCCTTCCATACGCTGATCTTCACCTTCGTCTTCGCCCCCTATTTCGCAGCTTATGTGGCCCCTGACCCTGCCAAGGGGCAGGAACTCTGGGGCCTCGCCACCGGCATAGGTGGCCTTCTCATTGCCTTCACCTCGCCAGTTCTGGGTGCAGTCGCGGATGCCGTTGGCCCGCGAAAACCGTTCATTTTCGCATTCTCGGTAATCGGCGTCATCGCCTGCGCGGCGCTGTGGTTTGCAACGCCCGGCATGGAGAACATGACGCTCATTCTGGTGGCCATCGCCTTTGGCGTGTTCGGCATGGAATATGCCGCCGTCTTCAACAATGCGATGATGCCCTATCTGGTGCCGCGCTCGGAGCTCGGCAGGCTTTCAGGAAGTGCCTGGGGGTTCGGCTATGTGGGCGGGCTTCTCTCGCTTGTGCTGGTGCTGGGCTTCATGTCGGCCCCGCCGGACGCGACGCACACATTGCTGGGGTTCGAGCCGATCTTTGGCCTTGATCCGGCCCAGCATGAGGGTGACCGGGCTTCCGGACCGCTGACGGCTCTGTGGTACATCGTGTTCGTGCTGCCGATGTTCCTGTTCACGCCGGACCAGCCGCGGAACAATGTCTCCGGCGCTGTCGGCACGGCGCTGCGCCGTCTCTGGCAAACGTTGCGCACCCTGCCGAAGCAGCGGAGCTATTTCAGCTTCCTGATGTCCTCGATGCTCTATCGCGACGCGCTCAACGCGCTTTATGCCTTCGGCGGCATCTATGCGGCGGGCGTACTCAACTGGACCATCGTTCAGATCGGCATTTTCGGCATCATTGCAGCCCTGACGGGCGCTATCGGAGCATGGTTGGGCGGTCTAGCGGACAAGGCCTTCGGCCCCAAGTCCGTGGTCGTAGGGTCAGCCTTGATCCTCGTTCTGTGCTGCCTGCTGGTGATCTCGACCACGAATGACGAGATATTGTTCATCGAGGTCGGCGAAGGCTCGACCCTGCCGACGTTAGCCTTCTACATTGCCGGTGCGTTCATCGGCGCGGCTGGCGGCTCGATCCAGGCTTCATCGCGCACGTTACTCGTTGATCAAGTCCCGCGCGAACGCGTGACGGAGGCTTTCGGCCTCTTCGCGCTTTCCGGAAAGGCGACGTCGTTCATCGGGCCGCTTTCCATCGCTGCAATGACTGCGTGGATGACCTCGCAGGCCTTCTCGCCTGAGACTGCACAGCGGGTGGGTGTGGCTCCCATTCTGGTACTCTTCATCGCCTCGCTGGTGCTATTGCCCTTCGTCAGAGGCGAAAAAGGGAGCGCCTGAGCGGCACTCCCTTCTGTACTTCGATCTTTGCGTCCGCCAACTTTTAGTGGCGGAAGTGGCGCATTCCGGTGACGACCATGGCGATGCCATGCTCGTCGGCGGCCTTGATCACCTCATCGTCGCGCATGGAGCCGCCCGGCTGGATCACCGCCGTTGCGCCTGCCTCGACAGCCGACAGCAGACCGTCAGCGAAGGGGAAGAACGCGTCGGAAGCGACCACGCAGCCCTTCGTCAACGGCTCGGCAAGACCAGCAGCCTCGGCGGCGTCCTGTGCCTTGCGGGCTGCGATGCGGGCGGAGTCGACGCGGCTCATCTGGCCAGCGCCTACGCCAACGGTTGCAAGGTCCTTCGTATAGACGATCGCATTGGACTTCACGTGCTTGGCGACGCGGAAGGCAAACTTGAGGTCGGCCAGTTCCTTCTCCGTCGGCGCGCGCTTGGTGACGACCTTAAGGTCGAGGTCATCGACAACGCCATTGTCGCGGTTCTGGACGAGCAGGCCACCGGCGACCGTCTTCGCGGCAAGGCCGGCCTGACGCGGATCAGCGACGCCACCCGTCAGAAGCAGACGCAGGTTCTTCTTCTGGGCGATGATGGCCTGTGCCTCTTCCGTGGCGTCCGGAGCGATGATCACCTCGGTGAAGATCTTGGAGATTTCCTCGGCAGCGTCCGCTTCGAGCGTGCGATTGAGCGCCACGATACCGCCGAAGGCGGAAACCGGATCGCAGGCCAGCGCCTTGCGGTAAGCCTCGGCGATCGATGCGCCTTCAGCCACACCGCAGGGGTTCGCGTGCTTGATGATGGCAACGGCTGCGGTGCGGGCCGGATCGAACTCGGAAACGAGCTCGAAGGCTGCATCCGTGTCGTTGATGTTGTTGTAGGAGAGCTGCTTGCCCTGGATCTGGCGGGCAGTCGCCACGCCCGGGCGCTTCTCACCGGTGAGGTAGAAGCCTGCCTGCTGGTGCGGGTTCTCGCCATAGCGCATGACCTGCGCAAGCTTGCCGCCGAAGGCGCGCCATTCCGGAGCCTCGACGTTGAGCGTCTCGGCAAACCACTGCGAGATCGCAGCGTCGTAGGCGGCGGTGCGGGCATAAGCCTTGGCAGCCAGTTCCTGACGCAGACGATAGGGCAGCGAGCCGTTGTTCTGCTCCAGAGCCTCAAGAACACGGGCGTAGTCCGCCGGATCGGTCACGATCGCAACATAGGCGTGGTTCTTGGCCGAAGCACGGACCATGGCCGGGCCGCCGATGTCGATGTTTTCCACCACGCTGGCATAGTCGCCGCCACCGAAGCGCACTTCCTCGAACGGATAGAGGTTGATGACAACCAGGTCGATCGGCTGAATATTGTGCTGCTTCATCGCGTCCTGATGCTCGGCATCGTCGCGGATGCTGAGCAGACCGCCATGGACCAGCGGATGCAGCGTCTTGACGCGACCGTCCATGATCTCGGGGAAGCCGGTGAGTTCCGACACGTCGCGGACCGCGAGGCCTTCGCGCTGCAGGGCAGCCGAGGTGCCGCCCGTGGAGACGAGTTCGACGCCCTTACCCGAAAGCGCGCGGGCGAAATCGACGATGCCGCTTTTGTCTGAAACGGAAATAAGGGCTCTGCGCACCGGCACGAGGTCCGGTGCTGGAATGTTCTTGGCGGAGACGGCCATGGCTACTCTCTCTTCATTGCCAGCATGGGGGAATGCCGGCTGCCCTACCACACACTGAGGCTAAATCAAACCTTGTGTGCTGGATCCATTGGTGCGCGAGAGGATGGTACTGGTCCTCAGAAACTGCCAGCTCACTTCCGTGCGCTGATCGGTATTGAAATTGAGGACGATCTGACGGCTTCTGGCGGGGCCCGCAAGCGAGGCGAAAAAGATCGACTCTTCAACAACGGGCTCGACGCCAGCAGCGGCGAAAACCCACGTGTCCGTCTTCTCGCCTACGAGGATCAGCAGGCCCTCCTCGCTTTGGTAGAGGGCGATGTCGGGATGGAGATGGAAGCGAATGGTGATCTCAGCCGGGGCTGGCTTCTGCTCTCCCGCAGGACGGAAGATATCTTGGCCGCGCAGGAGATTGCCCTCGTTTTCAAGGACTACCCTGCGTTGATGGATGAAGTTGAAGCGGGCGGCATAACCATCATGGCTGGCAACGAAACCCTGCGCACCCTGCTTTTCGATCCTCTGGCAGGTGACATTCTGCGGGCCGCTGATCAGCGGCGTTCCGATCCATTCGTCCCAACCGGCAGGAAGCGCAAAACGGGCCTGCGACGTGTCGTTGATCGTCGCGGTCGAGTGAGCGGCCGTAGCGCGCGCCAACGGACGGAATACCTCGTCGCCGAAAGAATCGATGCCGCTGTTGACGATGAACTGATGACGGCCGGACGACATTTCGAAGGAGAGGCAGCCGGCATTGGCCATGTCGGATAGTTCAGCTGCGGGCGGCGCACCTGTGTCGGCAATGACCGTGGTGCCCCCCATCGCAAGCCGCTCGTATCCCGAATAGGGCGCATGGAAGAGCGGTGCTCCGCCGGTGTCGTCGTGTCGCAGCACGGCAGCGATCCGGTCATGCAGGGTGATGCCCATGCCGTTGAAGTGGGCGATGGTGCCATCCTGATGGCGGAAGAAGCGCAGCGCCGGGAGCATCCTGTCGACGGCGCTTACCAGCGCTTCAGGGATCGGCTCAGCCTGATTGGCATAGGTCTGGCGCAACGGCAGGAGGTCAGACAGAAGCTCCAGGATCGCGTTCGGATTGCGCGAGATGTGCCCGCCATCCGGCAGGATCTGGCGTTCGATCTCCTGCGACAGATGTCGCGTGGCCGTGCGCATGGCCGAGGGCGGAGTGGGCAGCGACATGGACGAGAAGGCGAGCGCGATGCGAGCGCGCAGACGGTCCTCTCCATCCGGCATTTCGCGGGCGACCGAGCGCAGGTAGCGGATCTGGACGGCCAGCGTCTTCAGGAACAGCCGGTAGAACGGAAGGTCCGCTCCCTGCAGAACGATTGCCGAATGCTGAAGCCATGCGATGATGCGGCGGGCCGTGATGCCGGGGTGCCAGGCGATGCCGTTGATGCGGCGGCCGTGCAGCGTAATCCAGTCGAGCACGAGCGCGCGGGCGTTGGCCGCGGCAAGGTCCGACTCGGCAACATGGAGATGCCGCAGCCAGCGGAAGCCATGCAGCGCTTCCAGCCAGCCGTAATGCTCCACGTCCATCATGAAGGGCGATTCGCCACCGGCCTCCACCAGATGACCCGCGAGCAGGAATCGGCCGTGATAGATTTCGCGCGCGATCTGCGGATCGGCCAGACGCAGGTCCGGCGGAGCCAGCAAAAGGCGTTCGGGCGTGCGTCCGGAATAGCGCCAGCGATAGGCGGGACCTGCGCGCAAGCGCCGGCGCAGGCGGCGCCATCCCTGCCGCGCGGCAATACTCCACAAGAGCGGATTAAACCCGCCTGCCATGGCCGCTATTACACCCTAGTTGCGAGACCCCAACCTGCAATTCACAAGAATCTAGATGATTCAAGCATTTATGCGAAGGCATAATCTCTGGCATTCGCCGGAATTGAAATAGATTATGGGGATGAAATCGTTGACGCAGCGTAACCCTCAACCTGCACGCTGCCGGAACCTGGCCGCAAAGAACCCGTCGACGCCGGCAAGCTGGCCTGACGAACCATCATCCGCGGTGGGAATTGTCCTGAGCCAGCCCTCTTCAGCAATGAAGTGTTCCGCCCCAGGCAATTCTTCCGGCTGGATCCGGTCGAGTGAGATGTCGGGCCGCTCTTTCAGAAGGGATTGCACCAGATCCTCACCCTCTTCAGGGTCCAGCGAGCAGTTGGAGAACACCACGACGCCACCGGGCTTCACCAGTTCGAAGCAACGCTCCAGCAGACGGCGCTGCAGGCCCGCGAGCTTCGCGATGTCTTCGGGTGACTTGGTCCACAGAACGTCCGGATGACGGCGCACCGTGCCGGTCGACGAACAGGGCGCATCGAGAAGGATCGCGTCGAACTTCTGCTCGGGCTGCCACTTGAGAATGTCGGCCTCAACCACCTCGGCGGAAAGGCCGAGGCGGGCGAGGTTGCTCTTCAGACGCTTCAGGCGATTGCCAGATTGGTCGACGGCCGTGACCTTTGCGCCCGCAGCCGCGAGAGCGGCCGTCTTGCCGCCTGGGGCTGCGCAGAGGTCGGCCACTTCAAGACCAGCGACATTGCCTAGAAGGCGCGGCGGGAGGCTGGCGGCTGCGTCCTGCACCCACCATTCGCCATCCGCAAAACCCGGAAGCTCCGGGACGGAGACAGAAAGATCGTCCACTCGGACAGAGCCGTTGGGCAGCGTCCGGCCGCCAAACTTTTCGGCCCAGTTGTCTGGCTGCGACTTGACCGAGAAATCGACAGGCGACTCGGTGCGGTGGACTTCCAGAATTTGCCGAGTGGTGTCCTTGCCGTAAGCGGCTTCAAGGCGCTCGATCATCCAATCCGGAGCGTCGGCGGTCTTCTCAAGGGTCTTCGGCAGAAGCGTCGCCTTCTTGCGCCCGATGTTGCGCAGGATCGCGTTCACCAGAGCGGCGAAACGCGCGGAGCGGGGGTCGGCCTTTGCCTGAGCCACGGCGAGGTTCACCGCAGCGCTGTCTGGCACATCGAGGAACAGGATCTGCGCCGCAGCGACATGCAGGAGTGCGGAGAGCGAACGGGCGTTACCCGGCAATGCCCGATCAAGCTGGCTCCCAATGATGGCCTCGATTGTCCTGCGGAAGCGCAGCGCGCTGACGAGGATGGCGCGGACCAGCGCACGGTCGCGGCCATCGAGTGCCAGATACTGCGGATGGCCATGTTCGCCATCGGTCAGTGCATCAAGCGGTGTGCGGGCATCGATGACAGCGGACAGGAGCCGCGTCGCGGCCTGACGCGCCTCCATGCCCGGCTGGTTGTCCTCGACCACATGCTCACGCGGAGCGGAGGGACGGCGATGCTGCGGCTTGCGCTGCGGACGGACCTTGCCCTCGCTCACGACCAGGGACCCTTGCGGGCGTTGTCCCACGGACCGGGCCTGCGGCTTCCACCCCAGGGACCGGCCGGCGCTTCGGCGCGCGGAGCGGCCCGATAGCCCATTTCATTGGCTATCGCCTGCAGAGCCGCGATGCGGTTCTCCGTGTTGGGATGGGTGGAGAAGAGGTTATCCATATTCTGTCCGTTGAGCGGATTGATGATGAACATGTGAGCCGTGGCCGGATTACGCTCGGCATCCATGTTAGGCACCTGATGCGCGCTGTTGGCGATCTTGGCAAGAGCGGAAGCGAGCCACATCGGATTTCCGCAGATTTCCGCGCCTCGCCTGTCGGCCGAATATTCGCGTGTGCGGCTGATAGCCATCTGCACCAGCATTGCGGCGAATGGCGCCACGATCATCGCAATCAGGACGCCGATGAAGCCGAGCGGATTGTTGTTGTCGCGGTTGCCGCCGAAGAAGAACGCAAAATTGCCGAGCATCGAGATCGCACCGGCGAGCGTCGCGGTGATCGTCATGGTCAGCGTGTCGCGGTTCTGGACGTGCGCCAGTTCGTGCGCCATCACGCCCGCGACCTCCTCCGCTGTCAGGCGGTGGAGAAGGCCCGTCGTGGCAGCCACCGCGGCGTTCTGCGGGTTCCGGCCTGTCGCGAAGGCGTTCGGCTGCGGATTCTCGATCAGGTACACGCGCGGCATCGGGAGCCCGGCATTCGCTGCCAGACCCTGGACGATGCGGTAGTACTCAGGCGCCGTACGCTCATCGACCTCGACGGCGTTGTACATACGCAGCACCATCTTGTCGGAGTTCCAGTAGCTGAACAGGTTCATGGCAGCAGCAATCAGGAAGGCAATCATCATGCCTCCGGAACCGCCAATCATATAGCCGACACCCATGAACAGTGCGGTCATGAATGCCAGAAGCATTGCTGTGCGAACCAAGTTCATCCAAGTGGCTCCTTTACGCCGAAGTTCCTGCCAGACGGATACATGCTGCAGATCGATTGTGCACCGCCGTCTGTCCCTATAATGATGGGAATGAAACAGGCCAGATTCAACGGATAGAGCGGCAGTCCGATCCCGGCATTGCTGATAAATCAGCGCTTATGATGGACGGACCTTCGCCTAATTTGCCGCACCGTCAGGAAGGAAGATCAGGATGAGCGATACGGAACAACCTCAACCGGTCAAGAAGACACTCTCGCCGGCCGCCCAGCGGGCGCTTGCCGAGGCCGAAGAACGTCGCCGGAAAGCCCTGGAGGCCCAGGAGCAGGCTCCCAAGGAGATCGGCGGACGGGAAGGCCCAGATCCGGCTCGCTATGGCGACTGGGAAGTCAAAGGTGTGGCGGTCGATTTCTGATAAAAGCACCCGCTAAAAGATAAAGGGCCCGAGCGGGCCCTTTTCTCTGAGGACTGGAGTGCCTCGTCCTACTCTTCGTCTTCTTCTTCGTCGCGGTTCGAACGAAGCGAAGAGAGCTTTGCGAAAACTGCATCCGCGTCGAGCTCCTTTTCCTCGGAGCCGTACTCATCCACGTTGAGATGCTCGGTTTCCGAAGCCGGCAGCAGGGTGTCACCCGTCGGAGCAGCAGGCGGAGCATTACGGGCTGCGCGCTGAACTTCGATGTCGAGGTCGATCTGCGAGCAGAGGCCCAGCGTGACCGGGTCCATCGGCGTCAGGTTGGCGGAATTCCAGTGGGTGCGCTCGCGAATCTGCTCGATCGTTGCCTTGGTCGTGCCAACCAGACGCGAAATCTGGGCATCCTTCAGCTCGGGATGGTAGCGAACCAGCCACAGGATTGCATTCGGACGGTCCTGACGCTTGGACAGCGGCGTGTAGCGCGGGCCCTTGCGCTTGACTTCCGGCACACGAACCTTCGGTTCGGAGATCTTCAGACGATAGTTCGTGTTTGCCTCGCCACGAGCAATCTCCTCGCGGGTCAGCTGACCCATGGTGACCGGATCCATACCCTTGATGCCATGCGCAGCGTCGCCATCAGCGATTGCGGACACTTCCAGAGGATGCAGTCCACAGAACTCAGCAATCTGGTCGAACGTAAGCGCCGTATTGTCCACGAGCCAGACAGCGGTCGCCTTCGGCATGAGTAGCGTATGGGCCATAAGCAAGTTCCTTTGTTCGCCCGCGTCCCAGCGCGGGCGGTGGACGTTACCACCGATATTAAGGGAATTGACCCCTATATAGGCATTTTCGAAATTCGAGGCAAGAAAAGCTTGCACCCGGATGGAAATGGAACGTTCTCAGGCGACGTCCAGCACGATTTTCCCGATATGATCGCCTTCTTCCATGCGCTCATGCGCACGCCATGCCTCACGCAGGGGGAAGATGGTGTCCATCACCGGGGAAATCTGGCGGGAAGCGAGCAGCGGCCATACCTGCGCCTCCAGTTCCGCAGCGATTCTGCCCTTGAACTCGATGGTGCGCGGTCGCAGCGTCGACCCTGTGTAGGTGAGGCGCTTCATCATCAGCGAACGGGCATTGATCTCGCTCTGGACCCCGCCCAGGGTTGCGATCTGCACGACCCGGCCATCCATGGCCGCGGCGGAAAAGTTGCGATCGATGTAGGAGCCGCCCACCATGTCCAGAATGACGTCCACGCCGTTGCCGTCCGTTGCATCCCTGACCGCCGCGACGAAATCCTGCGTCTTGTAGTTGATGGCGACATCGGCCCCCAGTTTCCTGCAGGTCTCGACCTTGGCATCGCTGCCTGCCGTGGCGAAGACCCGCGCACCGAAGGCCTTGGCCAGCTGGATCGCCGCGGTACCAATGCCGGAGGTGCCGCCGTGCACCAGGAAGGTCTCGCCTTCCCGCAAACCGCCGCGTTGAAATACGTTATGCCAGACCGTGAAAAAGGTCTCCGGGATCGCCGCCGCCTCGGTGAAGGTATAGCCGTGCGGCACCGGCAGGGCGTTCGACTCATGCGCCACGCAATATTCCGCGTAGGCTCCGCCTGCTGTCAGGGCCGTAACGCTGTCGCCAATCTGCCACCGTGAGACATCCGCACCCACGGCCACCACTTCGCCAGCAGCTTCGAGGCCCGGCAGATCGGATGCGCCGGGCGGCGGCGGATAGTGGCCCTTACGCTGCGAAACGTCCGGCCGGTTGACACCAGCGGCCTTCACCTTGATCAGGATTTCGCCCTGCTTGGGCCTGGGAACTGGCCGCTCCTCCGGTTTCAGCACCATCGGACCACCGTATTCAGTGATGGCGATGGCAGTCATCGAATTCGGTATCGCAGTTCCCAGTGACATCTTTTCCTCCTGAAGCCTTCCCTTGAACAGACCGGTTCAAAACTCACCGAATCCTTTTTCGTTCGTCAAACACTATGAGAGAATTTGCCTCGCAAGCCCAGTCGTATGTATCCTCTTTGAAATTGACGAACCGGTGGAGAGATCGATGGATGAGGATGTTCCCGCGAAGCGCCCTGCCTATGCGATCGGCCAGGATATTTCGACGTTCTCGGTCGGCGACCTCGACGAGACAATCGCGCTCTTGAAGGCTGAAATCGAACGGCTGGAGCGCGCCCGCGAATCGAAGGATTCAACCCGGAATGCAGCAGAAGCGCTATTCCGTCGAAGCTGACCTGCGGAGAAGTAACGCCATCCTCATCGGCTGACCTTTAAATGGACACAAGCTCCACGGAGAGGCGGACGGACGGTCCTGATTCTCAGGGCCATCACTCAGCAAGCGGACAAAACATGCGTGCATCCTTCGGTTCCATCATCGCGCTGCTCTTCGGTACGGCGTTCCTGCTCTCAGCCTCGGGACTGCACGGCCTGCTGTTACCATTGCGCGGACAGCTCGAAGGCTTCAGCACGACATCGCTCGGCCTGCTCGGCACCAGCTGGGCGGGTGGCTTCATCGCCGGGTGCTATCTGGCGCCCAGGCTCGTCCGCCGCGTAGGCCACGTCCGCTCCTTTGGCGCACTTGCGGCTTCCGCCGCCACCATCGCGCTGCTGACCGGGATTTTCGTCGAGATCAACACGTGGATCGTGCTTCGCGCCTTTACGGGCTTCGTCATGGCGGGCGCCTACATGGTGATCGAAAGCTGGCTCAACGAGCGCTCCACCAACGAGTCGCGTGGCACGATCTTCGGCCTCTACATGATGGTCACGAACTCATCGCTGATGCTGGGGCAGATGGGCGTTGCCTTCGGCGATATCTCGACGCCGATCCTGTTCATGGTCACCGGCATCCTGTTTTGCCTGTCGCTGCTGCCGACCGCCATTTCGAAGGCTCAGTCGCCTGCGCCGCTCGCCAGTGTCTCGCTGGATCTGAAGGCGCTCTACGCGAATTCGCCCATCTCGGTCGTCGCCTGTCTCCTGATCGGCGTCGCCAATGGCGCATGGGGTACGCTGGGTGCTGTCTATGGCGCCTCGATCGGCATCCCCACCTTCTATATCGCACTGATGATGAGCGCAGCGGTGCTGTGCGGAGCCCTCGGGCAGTTTCCGATCGGCAAGATCTCCGACTACACTGACCGACGCTATGTGCTGATCGGCGCTGCTGTGACTGCGGCGCTGATCGGCTTTGCCATTTTCGTGCTTGCACCGCGGACGCCGGAAGTCATCCTCGTGATGGTGGGCCTCTATGGGCTTCTGGCCTATACGCTCTACTCCGTCTCGGTCGCCCATGCGAACGACCATGCGCCGGCAGGCAAGTTCGTGCAGGTGTCGAGCGGACTGCTGATGCTTTACGGTATCGGTACGATGATCGGGCCGATCATCGCCGGTTTCTTCATGAACTTTCTGCGTCCGGAAAGTCTCTTTTTGGCGACAGCCGCGGCACATATCAGTGTGGCTGGATACGCAGCATTGCGCATTTCGCGAAGGGCTCCGGTGCCGGCCGAGGCGAAGGATAGCTTCACGACCCAGCCAGCCGAGCGGCTGGCCACGCCGCAGGCAATTCAGCTCAACCCGAGGGCGGAGCTTTCGGTTGATGAGGGGAACGGCGCTGACGCCAAGACCGATTGAACCTTGGTAATAAAAAACAAATGAGCGGTACAACGACCGCTCATCTGCTCAGGGAAGTTAGAGATTTTGATCGCCTGAAAACGCGATCAATGGGTCGTATGCTTCGCTGCTCTCAGCTTCTCAATCTGGTCCTTTAAAGCTAATTTTCGTCTCTTGAGATCGACTATCTCCAGGGTGTCCATCGAGGGATGGTTCAACGCGCTATCGAGCTGACGTTCAAGCTCTCCATGCTTGCGTTGCAGTTCTGAAAGATGGGCTTCAAGCGACATAATGGAACTCCATTAGTTTCCCGCACCGCCTACATCGACTTTCGCCGTTTGTGACGGCACGAAGACAGTCTGCCACTCCCAGATAGGTTTGTCGAACAGAATACGGTAGCTTTTATTGACGATGTGAAATGTGGTAGGGGTAAGGTCATCGATCACCCTAGACCGTGACCACGCTCAGAAGTGCCTGGGACTGTAGTTGTGCGGTAAAAATGCGCGGATCCTCAGATATGTCCGAACAAGATCAGGCTCAGACACGCCTGGAATTTGCCCGCCTCAAGCAGGAACATGCCGATTTCGATGCTGCCATCAATGCCATGATCGCCACAGGATGCGATCCCCTGCAAATTCAGCGGATGAAGAAGAAAAAGCTCGCGCTCAAGGACCGTTTGCAGCAGATGGAAGATGGTCTTATTCCAGACATCATTGCCTGAGCAATCAGACCAGTCTTTTTGATACCGGCAAAGGAAGCCGAGCCTCTATGACCAAAACGATTGCCGATGTTGCCGTGATCATGGGAAGCCAGTCCGACTGGGAAACCATGCGGCATGCCGCGGAAACGCTTGAAGCCCTCCAGATTTCCCACGATGTCCGCATCGTTTCCGCACACCGGACTCCGGATCGCCTCTACGACTTTGCCAAGTCCGCCAAGGCGGAAGGGTTCAAGGTGATCATCGCCGGCGCAGGCGGTGCTGCCCATCTGCCCGGCATGACGGCTGCCATGACGCCGCTTCCCGTGTTCGGCGTGCCGGTGCAGTCACACGCTCTTTCAGGTCAGGATTCGCTGCTCTCGATCGTTCAGATGCCCGCCGGCATTCCGGTCGGCACTCTTGCCATCGGCAAGGCCGGCGCCACCAACGCAGCACTGCTGGCTGCCGCCGTGCTCGCTCTCTACGATCCGGCGCTTGCGGATCGGCTCGATGCCTATCGCGCGGCGCAGACCGAGAAAGTCGCCGAGCGTCCTGTCGAGGTTTCAGGCAAATGACCTCTCTGAAGCCAGGTTCCGTCATCGGCATTCTGGGCGGAGGTCAGCTCGCGCGCATGCTGGCGATGGCCGCAGCGCGCCTTGGTTATCGCATCGTGGTGCTGGAGCCGGATCCAAACTGTCCCGCAGCCCAGGTAGCCAACAAACACATCTGCAAGAAGTATGACGACCCCGAAGGGCTCGCTGAACTTGCCGATGGCTGCGATGTCGTCACCTACGAGTTCGAGAACGTACCGGCTGCTCCGGCCCAGTATCTGAGCGAGCGGAAGCCGCTCTTCCCCCCTGCTCTGGCGCTCGAAGTCTCGCAGGACCGGCTCACCGAAAAGACTTTTCTGAATTCGCACGGCATCGAAACCGCGCCCTTCGCTGCGGTCGAGAGCGTGGACGAGCTGAAGGCAGCCTTGGCCGAGTTCGGCAATCAGGGCGTGCTGAAGACGCGCCGACTCGGCTACGACGGCAAGGGCCAGCGCGTGCTGCGCAACCTGTCGGAAGCAGAGATTGAGACGGCGTTTGCCGAACTTTCCGGCTCGCCGCTGATCCTCGAAGGCTTCGTGCCCTTTGTGCGCGAGATTTCCGTCATTGCTGGCCGCAACCAGGATGGCGCAGTCGTCTCCTTCGATCCGGCAGAGAACGTCCATCGTGACGGGATCCTCTTCAGCTCCACCGTTCCGGCCAACATTTCGGACGAGACGCGGGCTGCGGCGGGAGACATCGCGAGCCGTATCCTCGAAGGACTCGGCTACGTCGGTGTCATCGGCGTCGAGTTCTTCGTGTTCGCCGACGGCAAGCTGCTGGTCAACGAGATCGCGCCGCGGGTGCACAATTCCGGCCACTGGACGGAAGCTGCCTGTGCCCTCTCCCAGTTCGAGCTGCATATCCGCGCCATTGCCGGGCTGCCGCTCGGCGATACGCGCCGGCATTCCGACTGTGTGATGGAGAATCTGCTCGGCGAGGCGCAGAATCAGGCGCCTGAACTTCTACAGGAGCCGGACCTCGTGCTGCATCTTTACGGGAAGGCGGAGCCCCGAGCGGGCCGCAAGATGGGTCATTTCACCCGGCTGGTGCGTCGAGCCAGCTGACTCCTGACCCAAGTGATGATTCATTTCAATGAGTTGTCCTTCGGGAGTTGACAGATCAGACGCTACTGACTATGCAACCACCGAACCAGCGCGCCAGACGGCGCGCTTTTATTTCCGGCCCGAAAGGGTCCCAATTATCGGGCCGTTCGGTCCGGGGCAGACGAGCAAGACCATGAAGATCAGAAACTCGCTGAAGGCGCTGAAGACACGTCACCGTGAGAACCGTCTGGTTCGCCGCAAGGGCCGCGTCTACATCATCAACAAGAGCAACCCGCGCTTCAAGGCCCGCCAGGGCTAAAGGCTTCGCGTCCGGAAGCCTCTGGCTTTTGGACCGTACCTTATGTGGGCACGTTGATTCCCACGCGGAATTTACTTTGCTACAACCGCAGAGGCGTTTATCATCGCCTCATGCGGTTTTTTGCTTTGTCAGCACTTCTGTTGCCTGTTCTCCTGCTCGCCCCTGCGCGGGCAGAAACGATTCCGGATACATCCTCCCCCGTTGAGACCGAGTCGCCCAGCAAGCTCGACGAGCTCTACCTTTCGCTGAAGACCGAACATTCCGAGGTTGCGGCAAACCGCATCGTCTCCACGATCAACAAGGAACTGGCGAAATCAGGCGGCGCCACTGCGGACCTGCTGATCGAGTGGGGGCAGAAGGCGGCGAAGGACAAGAACTATGCCGTCGCCAACGATCTCATGGATCAGGCGATTGGCCTTTATCCGGATTACGTCGAGGCCTGGAACAGCCGCGCCATGCTTCATCTGATGATGAACAACTACAGCATGGCCATTTCCGACCTGTCACACGCGCTGACGATCGAGCCACGCCACTTCGGTTCGCTGAACGGGCTCGCCGGTATCCTGCGCCTCACCGGCAAGGAGACGATGGCGCTCGACGTCTATCGTCGGCTGCTCGAGGTCTATCCGATGCACCGCGGCGCGCAGCGCGCCTTCATCCAGCTGACGGAAGAGAATACAGACGAGGCTCTGTAAGCGCACTTACCTGAAAGAGCCCGCAACACCCTCATGCTGAGCTTGTCGAAGCACGAGGGCTAGGCCCTCACGGTGTGATAAACTCACCTTGAGGGGTTCCGGAAATGAGTTATTCCAGCGCGCCGAAGCCATCCGCGCCGACATAGGCGATGCGGAGCAGGTTTGTTGCACCGGGCGTGCCAAGCGGAACGCCTGCCGTGATGATCACGCGGCTACCGGGCTGCGCGAATTTTTCCTCGTAGGCGATGCGGCAGGCGCGGTCGACCATGTCGTCCAGGTCGCTCGCATCCTCGGACACCACGCAATGGGTCCCCCACACAAGACTCAGCCTGCGCGCGGTTTCCACCACGGGCGAAAGCGCGATGATCGGGACATGCGGACGTTCACGGGCCGCACGGAGGCCGGTCGTGCCGGACGAGGTGTAGGTGATGATCGCGGCGAGGTTCAGCGTCTCGGCAATCTGGCGCGCTGCCAGCGAGATCGCATCTGCACCCGTCGCCTGCGGCTGGGTGCGCTGCGCGCTGATGACCGCCTCGTAGGTTGGATCGCGCTCGACCTGCTTGGCGATGGAGTCCATCATGGCCACCGCCTCGGTCGGATAGGCGCCAGCTGCCGATTCTGCCGACAGCATCACCGCGTCCGCGCCTTCGAAGACGGCCGTCGCCACGTCCGAGACTTCCGCACGCGTCGGCACCGGCGCCGAAATCATCGATTCCAGCATCTGGGTCGCGACAACCACCGGCTTGCCAGCGACGCGGCAGGCGCGGGTGATCTGCTTCTGGATGCCGGGAACCGCTTCCAGCGGCATCTCAACGCCGAGGTCGCCACGGGCAACCATGAGCGCGTCAGAAAGCTCGATGATCTCCGCCAGACGCTTCACCGCCTGCGGCTTTTCAATCTTCGCCATCAGCGCCGCCCTGCCCCGCGCGATCTTGCGCACTTCGGCAAGGTCTTCAGGACGCTGGATGAAGGAAAGCGCGATCCAGTCAACGCCTGTTGCCAGTACGGCATCAAGGTCGCGGCGATCCTTCTCGGTGAGTGCACCCACCGGCAGATCCGTGTCCGGCAGGCTCACGCCCTTGCGGTTCGAAATCTGGGTGCCCGCCACGACGCGGCAGCGGATGAAACCCTTGCCCGTCTCAAGCGCCAGAAGCTGCAGCTTGCCGTCATCGATCAGCAGCCGGTGGCCAGGCTGAACGGACGAAAGAATTTCAGGATGCGGCAGGTGCACGCGACGGGTGTCGCCGGGCTCCTCGTTATCGTCCAGAATGAACTCCTGGCCGACCTCAAGCGTCACCTTCTTGTCCGCGAAGGAACCCACGCGCAGCTTGGGGCCCTGAAGATCAGCCAGAATGGCGATCGGTCGTTCGACGCGACGCTCCACGTTGCGGATGCGACCCACCAGCTCGCGCATGGTGTCGTGATCTGCGTGGCTCATGTTGACGCGGAAGACGTCTGCGCCAGCCTGATAGAGCTTTTCGATCATAGCCTCGTCGGAGGACGCTGGACCGAGGGTTGCTACGATCTTTACCTTGCGACCACGCTTCATTGACCGGACGCCCCGGTCATCGACGCACCTTCAGCCGTCTGGCCATCGGTGAGCTGCACCATCCAATTCTCCTGTTCACCCGTGTCGTATTCCTGAAAGCCCGCCCGCTGAAAACCACGCGCGAAACAGTCGTTCACACCCGAAATCTTGAATTCCTTGTCGGAGACGCACATCTGCACCGGACCCGACCAGCGACCGCCGCGCGTCGCATCTTCCGCGTAGAGGTAGTAATATCGTGATTGCAAGGGCCCCTGGATGATTGTCTTGCAGTTCGATCCCTGGATGTGCCACCAGCCCTCGCTCACCCAACCTGCTGTCGTCCTATAGCCGATCGACACGCCAACGAGATTTGGCGTGGAATTACAGACACGAAGGTCGGCGCGGGCTGGAGATGCAAGTGAAATGCCCGCAGCCGCAAGCAGCACGGGAAGGCATATCCGCCATGACATGGACAACCCTTTATGATGCATTTTTCGTCTCGGCATATGAGCGGCATTCCGGCTGTTGTGTTTAAAGTAAATGCACATGTCAATGTGAGCGGATAATAGTACCCTCGTTGCGCAGCAATAGCACAGTTTTACCCGGTATCGATCAAGGCGGCCCGCTCCCGACTCATGACACCCACCCTTCCCCAGGATTTTCCCCCGTACGAGGTGATCGACGGCGACCGTCCCAGAGGTCTAGTTCTGGTTTCGGATCACGCCTTCAACCTTCTTCCCGAGCAATATGGCAATCTCGGGCTTCCAGCATCAGAATTCCAGCGCCACATCGCGTATGATATCGGGGCTGAAGCAGTAACGCGGAGGCTTTCCGCGCTCATGCAAGCACCTGCCGTGATGGCGCGGTTCTCGCGGCTGCTGATCGATCCCAACCGGGGCGAAGATGATCCGACGCTGATCCGCCAACTGTACGACGGCACGGTGATTCGCGCGAACTATCCCCTGGCGGAAGAAGAGCGCCGGAAACGGATCGAAAAGTTCTACCGTCCGTATCATGATGCCGTCTCCTCCGTTGTAACATCCGTTGCAGAAGAGACAGGCTCCGCGCCGCTGGTGATCTCGATCCACTCGTTCACGCCCTACATGCAGGGTCGCGAGCGGCCCTGGCACGTGGGTATTCTCTGGGACAAGGACGACCGGGCCGTGAAGCCGCTGATCTCCACGCTTCAAAAAGAGCCGGGGATCGTCGTCGGTGACAACGAGCCGTACGACGGCGCGCTGCGTGGCGACACGATGTTCAAGCATTGCACCGCCAAGGGCTATGCTCATGCGCTGATCGAGATCCGGCAGGACCTGATCGTTGCCGAGGCAGGCGCGGCTGAATGGGCCGAACGGCTGGCGCCGATCCTTGAAGAGATCAACCGCCGACCTGATATTCATGAGACGAGGATGTTCGGTTCCAGAACCGGACCGATCCGGGATGGGAGTACAGAATGACAGAACTGACCGAAGAACAACGCCGCGACTTCGAGGCCGCTGCTTTCCGCAGGCTCGTGGAACATCTGCGCAATCGCACCGACGTGCAGAACATCGACCTGATGAACCTCGCGGGCTTCTGCCGCAACTGCCTGTCGAACTGGTACCGCGAGGCTGCCGAGGCCGAAGGCGTTGCGCTCAGCAAGGACGATTCCCGCGAACTGATCTATGGCATGCCCTATGCCGAGTGGCAGGCAAAGTACCAGCGCGAGGCGACGGCCGAGCAGAAAGCATCCTTCGAGCAGAACCGGCCACGCGACCACTAGCAGTCTTTTTTGGTTGCGCGGTTCTCGACGGAAAACCGGTTCCCACTTTTCCTGGAACCTACTTTCTTTCGCAGCGGTTCCGGACGCAAAACCGGTTCCCACTTTTCCTGGAACCGCTGCCGAGTCACAAAATCGACAACAAGCGCCGTGTTTTCGGATGGAGACGCCGAGCGGGCGCGCGGGCCGGACAATTCGTCCGGCTTGATTTTCTTGTCCGCCTCCGGCATCGAACCGTTAACCATTTCCCGCCAAATTGCGCGAACGAATCTCAGCTGGAGCAGAGAATGAACGACGTTGTAAACGAGACCTCACAGACCGTAGCCGCAGGCCAGCTGCGCGCCTTCGTAGAGCGGATCGAGCGCCTGGAAGAAGAAAAGAAGTCCATTTCGGATGACTTTCACACGTCACCCTCTCTCTCCTGATACAGATTTCCTAGCTGCTACAGTACGTTAACGGAAAATCGAGTTATCAGGAGAACTCCTGATAATCCGAGTCATATGAGGCGCCGCTAGGCGCAGTCTCTTCAATCCCTCGGAGGCATTATGTCGGACGAAATCACTGAGAACAGCCAAACCATCGCCGCCGGTCAGCTGCGCGCCTTCATCGAGCGTATCGAGCGTCTCGAGGAAGAAAAGGCTCAGATCCAAGAGGACATCAAGCAGGTCTTCTCAGAAGCCAAGGGTACCGGCTTCGACACAAAGGTCATGCGTACGATCCTCCGCATTCGGAAGAAGGATCAGGCCGAACGTCAGGAAGAAGAAGCAATCTTGGACCTCTACCTGAATGCTTTGGGTATGGCATAAGCGGGAAGGTTCTTTCGAAGAAAAGCGATGGGCGCCCATCTTGGACAATCAAGGGCGTCCTTTCTCCCTCCCAGGGTGGATAGTGTTAACATCTATCCAACAAGGCCATTAGCCTCCGAGGATATGAGCCCCCCAATGCTCAAATCGAAACTCTCGCGCGTTCCCTAGTCATCGGAAATCTGAAAACCAATCTTCTGCACGATGCCCTTCTTGATGCGCATCGCGGGTCCGTGCGTTTTCGTTTCCGGAAGAAACTCCACCCCGAGTTCTTCAAGCGCCTTCTGCACACGCATGCTAGTTTCAAGTCCCACTTTTTCTCGTGCTTCTATCCGGACGATTGAACGCGTGCTGACCCCCGCCTTCTCGGCAAGAACCTTTGGTGGAATGTCCAAGAGCACGCGTGCTGCGCGGAGAAAATCATAGGGTGCCTGCATGAGTTCTTCTTAGCGTTAGTGATGGCTGAAATCTACCCGAGGGGCGTTGGCGTCGCGACGCCACCAAAGGCCAATGGACGCCACTTTGCCGACGCCGTATGTTCTGCACGTGAATTCCAGCGAATCACTGGACGCAAAGGAAATCGAATCCTTTGGCGCACCACGGAGAACTGTCGATGCTTTTCAACCAGCACGATTTACCGAGTGACGAATTGGCGGCCGAGATCGTCCGGCTCCGCGCTTTGATCGCTGACCTGCAACAGCTTCAGCGTGGGATAGGCCCTGAAGAGCTGGCAGGCCAGGATGCACCAATCCTTGACCGATGGGCCTTGTCGGAGCGGACACTACCCTGTCTTATCGGCCTCTCAACCGGACATCCCAAACTATCGGGCACACGGTTGGTGCGGACCTCGGACCTGTGGCTACTTGCAGAAAACGGAAGCTGCGCACGTACGCTCTCTCGGTGGTATCGGCTGGGCCGTCCTTTCCAAAACTCCGCGTTCGATGCTTGAGCGGGTTGGACAGCCATGAACACGAAGGATCCATTTCAGCAGAATCCCGGCGATGGGGGTTGTGGAATCAGTGAGGAGCTGCATTTTCCCAGTACAGAAGAACTCCTTCGTGAAAAGCCGTTCTTCCGCAAAGATTTCAGGGAAGACGTCCTGGAATTCTGTAACCGCCTCGAGGCTGAGGCAGAAAGACAAGGCCTTTCGTTCTCCAGTCCTATGCTAACTGCGTTGGAAAGTCTGAGGGAGCGTCTGACACATGATGGGCTTCACGCACTCGCAGAGTGCGTAACTGCAAGCAAATCGAATGGAAGCTCTCTGCTTCATGAATCCCCGCTTCGCTGCAGCTACTACCTTGCCGCATCTGGAGAACCGGACGCTGCAGCGCAAATCGCTCGGGAGACGGCACTCATGGCCATCCATGACATGAATAAAAACCGATCTCTCGAGATGGTCGGCGTCACTTTGAGTTGGGGAGCCACTGCAGGATTCATTTCCGGACTAGCCAGGTTCGTCGATCTTCAGCCTTCGGTGGGTGCTGTGGCGCATTTCCGCGGCAACATTCGACGCATGTTCAAGAATGCAATTGCCGAACACCTCCAGCCAAACCCAGCTCACATTGGAGAGCTTCGCGACAAAGCTCTTCATGTGATTTTTCATGGAAAGAGGACCCTGTTTAAGGGGTAATTTTCGTCCAAACGGGACCCCTTAACGTGGGGTCATCAAAATGCCTCCGGATCGATCGGAGGCATTTGTTCTTGGATGTTGGTTGTG